>CENQ01135152.1_pt1 | contig 20152 bp, 18 predicted proteins | sample 356171 | NCBI WGS metagenome assembly CENQ01 (sample SAMEA2619802, study PRJEB7988) | marine metagenome | biome: marine biome (ENVO:00000447); feature: surface water layer (ENVO:00002042); material: "saline water (ENVO:00002010), including plankton (ENVO:xxxxxxxx)" | depth 5 m
CTTTTGAGTCTTTTGAAATACTTATTATCTATTTGTTTTTAAAAAATAATTCAACAATTGTATTTAATACAAATTTTTTTCATTATCAAAAAATAACAAGCCTTAAAAATAAAAATGTTAAATATAAGGAAAACGCAATTGAAAATATTGGAAATATATTAGATATAAACAAATCAAATATAATTAAAAAACCTCAAAAATATTATTTTCTAACCTACGGTACAAAAAATTTTAGAGTTGCAAAAGCTCATATTTTAAGTGTCGCAAAAAGATCAGGGGTATTTGAAAAATGTATAGGTTGCGATTCTTCTTCATTGAGTAATGAATTCAAGTCTGAATTTGGAGATATCTTAAATTTGAAACGAGGCGCTGGGTACTGGATATGGAAACATGAAATAATATCGAGTTTGTTAAAGAGAGTAAATGAAAACGATATTGTTGTGTACAGTGATGCGGGATCTTCATTTAATTATTTTGCAAAAAATAGATTTGAAGAATATATAGATATGCTTAATGACTCTGAGTATGGAAACTTTAGAATTGAATGTGAATCAATTCATAAAGAAAAAGATTGGTCAACAAAAGAATTATTCCATTATTTTGATATCGATCCCTTCTCAGATACTGGATTAAATACTCAATTAGAGGCAACACATATGATTTTTAAAAAAAATGAACATACCAGAGATTATTTTGAAAAATATAGAGAAATTTTGAAAGTAGACCCTTACCTTATTACTGATAAATATAATTTAAATAAGCAAATTGATAGCTTCAAAGAAAATAGACATGATCAAAGCATATTTAGTCTTTTAACTAAAAAGTATGGAGGTGTTGTAATTAATAATGAAACTGAATTTAAATCTTCCCTTAATCAACAATATGATTTTCCTTTTTTGGCAGTTAGGAAACATGGTCACGGAATCAAAGATACTTTAAAATTTTTAACAAACTATAAAGGAATAAATGACCAACCGGTCTATTTTAATTAGATAATGTATCAAGAAATAAATATTTTAGGTCTTACTAGAGAATCATCTGAGACTATAAATATGGATTTAAAAAAAATAATGAAAGCTTTTGAAAGTTTTAAAAAGCAAAATATCTTTATTATTGAATCTGACAGCACAGACAAAACAATCGAAGAATTGGAAAAAATATCTTCACAAAAAGATAACATTAGTTTTGAGTCATATGGTCAGCTGGCTTTAAAAATACCTAACAAAATTGAAAGACTATGTTTTTTAAGAAATGAGCTACTAAATTATCTTAAACAAATTAAGCCGACTGAATACGTTGTTTTTGTAGATTTAGATAATATAAATAACAAAATTACAAAGAAGAGTATTGAATCTTGTTTTCAAAAAAATAATTGGAGTGGGTGTTTCGCAAATCAAGAAGTTGGGTACTATGATATTTTTGCATTACGAGCTAATAATTGGAATAATGTAGATTGTTTTGCAGAAATTTACAAAGATAACATAAATTCTTTTTCATATATTCAAGAAGATTTTCAAATGGATTATCTTTTTGAAAAACATGTATTAAAGAAAATGAGAAAAATAAAAAAAGACTCTGAATGGATAGAAGTAAATTCTGCATTTGGAGGTATTGGTATATACAAATATGAAGACATTAAAAATAACTTTTATGATTTAACACCATCAAAAAGTGAATATGAATATGAATGTGAACATGTCAATTTTAACAATAGAATAATTGAAAATGGTGGTAGATTGTTTATTAATCCTGGGTTTATAAACAGTAAATATAATGAGCACAATAAAAGACTGAAAAAAAGATTTTTATATCTTGATAAATTAAGAAGGTTCAATACGTTAAGAAAAGATCCTTTTAATTTATGATTTTCACAAAAATTTATATACGAATTTTCAAAATTCTTGTTAATAAATTATCAATTTATAGGAAAACTAAATACGTTGGCACAAATTATGGAGGTTGGTTCATTCTTGAGGATACAGTTTTAAAAAATGGAGTTATTTTATCCGCTGGAGTGGGAGAAGATATTTCATTTGATATTGATATGTTAAATCAATATCAACCAAAAATAATTCTTGTTGATCCAACACCTAAAGCGATAGAACATATTGAACTTATTAAAAGAAATTTAGGTATCCATAAGACAAAAGAATATAGTGCAGATGGAAAGCAGCCCGTAGAAGCTTATGATTTAAAAAATATAAAGGATAATGATTTATTTTTAATTGAGAAAGCGCTTTATAAAAAAAGTAACTTGGATGTAAAATTTTACAGTCCTCCAAATGAAAATCATGTAAGTCATAGTATTTCAAATTGGCAGAATAATTATAAAAAAACAGGTGATTTTATAAGTGTTAAAACAATTTGTGTTTTAGATGTTTTAAAAAGTCAAAATTTAAACTTTATCGATATCTTAAAACTTGATATTGAAGGAGCTGAAATTGAAGTTATTTCAAATATTTTAAAAGATAACATATTACCAAATCAGTTATTAGTTGAATTTGACGAGTTACATAATGAGTCATTAAAAGGATATCTTAGGGCAACAATTATTTTTCTCAGATTGTTATTAAATGGCTATAAACTTGTAAAAACATCAAGATTTCCAAATTTTCTTTTTTGTAAGATTTAGATTTTTAGTTAATCACGTAAATAACCATTTGTCCGAGGTGGTTTGGAACTACAAAAAATTTTTTATCTTCTTTTAATTCATTACCAAGTTTTGTAACTCCATCAGTAAACCATCCACCATAATCATCAAGAATTACTACAGCACCTTTTAATGCATGGTTTGTTATAAATTCTAAACTTTCTTTAGCAGAAATATACGTATCAACATCAATGTGAGCAAAGGAAATTGGTTTTTGAAGTGAAATCAATTCCATAGATTTAGGGAAAATACCTTTGATTATATTGACATCACAATTTGCAACATTAGCTACTTTTTTAACATCACTGTAATTAGCATCGTTATATTCAGTATTCTTAAAAAAACTATCTTTTTCCGAACTATTCACAACACCCTCAAATGTATCGCAAGCATAGTAATCAATATTTTTATATTTGTTTGTAAGGGAAACTAATCCAGTAACACCTCCTTTCCAGGTACCAACTTCTACAAAAGAAGAATTGTCTTGTAAATAGGTTTTTGACATCTCATAAATTGTGTACAAACGAGATTTTGGATTAAGTGTAAAGTCTTGAATTAATTGATAGTGTGCTTTAAATTCTTTATCCGATCTCCAAGGTAAATAAAAATATTCAAATATTTCAATTCCATAATCTTCTCTCTTTTCTTTATACCTTAATTTGATTTGAAACAATTTGAATAGAAATGCTGTTATTCTTTCTAAAGTTTTTCTTGCTTTTGTAACTTTGTTTAAATTAAACATTTATCAATAAATATTAAAAATTAATCAATATAATGCTTTATATTTTCTTAATTTATCTCTTGGAGATAATTCTGAGTCATAAACTTTCTTAATACCAGTGCCTAAAGAAAGTTCTACTGTTCGAATATGATTCACAAGTATATTCAAACCATGAGGTTCTATAGAGGCCGCTTGGTCTGTTCCCCACATTGTTCTGTCTAAAGTAATATGTCTTTCGATAATTTTTGCACCTAAAGCAACTGCTGAAACAGTAGTGGGAATTCCAACTTCATGTCCAGAGTATCCGATTATTTTATCCGGAAATTTCTGTTTGAGTGTCTTTATCATGTTTAAATTTAACTCCTCAACATTACATGGATAAGAAGATGTTGAATGAAGAATGGCAAATTCGTAATCTCCTAGGTAAGCAGCTGTTGCATCTATTTCTTCTTCAGTAGACATTCCAGTTGAGATTATGATTGGCTTATTGGTTTTAATCATTGCATCAATTGTTTTTCTATCTGTTAATGAGGCTGAGGCCAGTTTAAATACAGGTATTGATAATTCACTCATTTGCTCAACTGATAACTCATCCCAGCATGAAGCAAACATTGAAATATTGTTTTCTTTAGAAAAATCTAATAATATTTTGTAATCTTCTAAATCAAACTCAATCTTTTTTTTATACTCTAAATAGGGCATTAAACCCCATGGAGTTTCTTTCATTTCTTTCCATTGTGATTTAGGTACGGCGAGTTCTGGTGTTCTTTTTTGAAACTTTACAGCATTGCAACCAGCATTTTTTGCAACTTTTATAAGCTCTTTAGCTATTTCAATATCGCCATTATGATTTATTCCAATTTCAGCAACAATATATACTTCTGAAGTTTTGTTAATTTGGAAATTATCAATATTAAATTTCATAAAGTCTATTTTAACAACCCTAAAACTTCTGATATGAATCCGTTCCCACCTTTTTTAGTAATCAAAAATTTTGAACTTGAGAAAACTTTAGAATTTGCGTCTTCAGGAGCGAAAGATTTATTAAAATATTTTAGACATTCAATATCACTTATATCATTACCAAGAAAAGCACATTCATCATTTTTTAATTTATATTTTTGAATAAGATATTTAATATCGGTTAATTTATCTTTTGAGCCAAACAAATATTCTGTGACATTCATTTTATTGAATAACTCTTCAGAATGTTTAATTTTTTCACTTGAAACAAAGAAAAATAAGTTTCCTTTGCCTACCCATGAAGATATTGCAGCTGAGTCGAGTGTTGAATAATTTCTATCATTTGAATTTGTTTTTTTACTATTTTTTGCAAATACTCCGTCTATGTCAGAAAAGATACATTTTACTTTTTTATTATGTGTTAATTCTTTTAACCATTGTTGATTAAATTTTACACTTAAATTTTTTACCAGTTCAAGCTCTTCAATATTGTCAATCTCAATAGATTCAAAATCATCCATAATAACCAACTGAGAATTGACACTGACTCTGTTTGTATATTTCCTGAAGTATTTCAATTTTGTAAAATATACAGATCCATTTTCAATATATTTTGGCTCCATGTCTTGTCTTCGCGGTCTTTCAATATAATTTGGTTTATAAATATTTTGATTTTTTTGTATCCATTCAAATTGATATGTCTCTTTTACTGATAAACCTGAGTCAACATTATTTTTTATTAGATTAGTAAACTTATCAAGAGATTTTTTACTCCTTAGTGGGCTTGTTGGTTGTAATAAAAATATATTATCTTCCTCATCTAAATCATATTGATTAATTACATCTTCCATCACCGGTTCTGTAAACGCGTTGTCTGCAGACAGCTTTTTGCTTCTTTTTAAAGGATCTGCGCCCCAATTTTTTGCAATACTCAAGTATTTTTCACTATCACTTGAAACACAGATGTAATCCCCATCACTAGATAGATATCTTGCATGAATTATGGACCATACAAATAGAGGAATGCCATTTATTGTTTGAATATTTTTATCCTTAATGCCTTTACTTCCAGATCTCGCAGGTATGATGAATAAATTTTTCATATGTTTTTCAACCATCTAAAAGACAATTTTAGTAAATTTTTCATAGCATCAAAATTTAGATAATAATTAGTGAATCTTTTAATTAAATAGTAAATCCTAGTCTTGCTCATAATTATTCTTCTGAACATGTAGTCGCCAGAAATATTTTTTTTATTGTGCTGGTCAATAATTCTTCTAATAACTCTTACCTCGTTTTTAATGTTATGACCAGGTCTGCGAATATTATGCTTGGTAATTTTACTTGGTGATGAATTTTGGAATATTTTTCGTTCATCATTGTACATAAATTTTGTTGTAAAAAATGAGAATCCACATACATATAGTTTTTTGTAATCATATTTAATTAATTCTTGAATAGCCAGTGCCCCTGTTGTAGGGAAGGAATTATACATATTACAAATTTTATTAAATGGAGGTTCTAAAACCTGATGGTAGTCAACAGAAATTTCTAGTTCATCAAATATTTTTTTTGCTTCAGTAGTAGAAGAAGCTGCATTATCAAATGGGTTTTGATTAAAAGCATCTCTAGGGTGAATTACTAACTTTAAATTATTTGTATCTGTTTTTTTAATCATTGCTTTGTAAACTTCTTTAGATTGATCAGTAAGTGTTAAAAAAGCAATATCTGTTCTTGATCCATAATCTTTGTATAAATTACTATTTATACCAACCTCATTAACTCTTACTATTAGATCGAAAGAGTCTAAAAAACTCCCCATATTCTTTTTTAATAAGTGAGGAGATGGACCCACCAATGCGATAGTCTTACTATCGAAATAACTTTTTAGGCTAAATTTGTTCATAAATTTTTTCGATTAAATTTAGTGAATTTACAATATCCTTTAATTCAGGCTTTTCTTGAACTTTACCGGCAACAATTTTTTTGAATACAGCAGCTTGTTTATTAAATCCAGGTTTATAGAACCTATCATAAGCATTTAGCGAATAAATTTGCTGGGGTTTATATGTATTTATTTTATTTGATTCAGACACATTAAAACCTTTATAAACCTTTAGCTCTTCAAGTGGTAGAAAAGAATATGTGTTTTTGCCATCAAAAAAGTTCATTTGGGTATTAAGTGATTGGTTAGCAGCAGACTGTACTTGAATGTGGCATTTTGAATTATAAAGATGAAAACTTAATACAGATAATTTATTTTTTTGTTTGTATATGTATTCAATATTTTTAAGTTTTAAATTTCCAAATAAATAGATTAAGAGGTCAAATACGTGTATAGCGTTGTTAACTATTCTTTTTTTATGATTGTTTTTAGTAAAATTTTTAATATCTATGGGTTCAGGAATAAAAACACTACCTGTGTAAAAGTTATTTTTATTTATTTTTGATTTAAAATATTGAAAGTTTGGATAAAATCTCCTATTTAAACCGACCTGAATATTTTTTTTATACTTGATATCTTTTAAATTATCTGACTTTGAAGTGACTGGTTTTTCAATAAATATTTTGGTGTTTAAATCTAAGGCAGATTTTAAAATAGGCAATAAAGAATCTGCACTTGAGGCAATAACTAAAAAATCTTTATCAAATTTATTAATTAAATTAGTTGTATTTGAAAAATACTCAAGTCCATACCTATTACTAATTTTTTTTGCTGATTTAGAATTTCGAGATGATGCAATTGAATCTATTTGTAAGCCATTTTTACTGAACGCATTTATGTGAGACTCGGCAATATGAGTTGAACCAATAATAGCGCCTTTCATAGTCATGTTATATTTAAACTCTGATCGATACTTGTATTTGTAATTTTGTGAACAGCATTAAGAAGGTATCTTTGAGAAACAAAACATTTTTCAAAATAATTCTTAAATTTTTTTATATCTTTTTCATATATAAAAAAATCTATATTTTTTTCGAAATATTCTAAAAAGTTGCCGTATATATTTTTTAAAATTACAGTTTCATCTAATCTCGTTCTTGTTATTGGTAACTCTCTATTGCTTTTTTTAATAAAATTTAAATACCCTAAGTCATCTTCATTTAGTATTATATTTCCGAATTTAAAGTTATAAATTGTATAATTATTCATCATGCTTTGATTAGACATAGAGATATTTATTGATTTGCCATCTTTAAATTTAAAAATTATATTTCCATCATAGAAATAAGATTCTTTATTTCGTGGATTAATATTTGCAGTATCTATAAATCCTACTGTTTTAACTAACTCAGAATTTATAAACTTTAACGACGTATCAAGATAATGTATACCATTATTCATTAACCCTTTTGCGCCACCAAAATGAATTATATAGTTTAAATCTCCAAGATTATATTTTTCAATTAAATTTTTTATATTAACATGAAAATCAGAAAAATTTTGTGGCAAAGATGGAACTAAAACAAAGTTTTTAGAAAATAAATTATTAATTTTGTCTAAATCTTTGATACTCGAGGCAAATGGTTTTTCTAAAAAAACTTTATTGCAACCATTGTTTTTTAATCTAATTAGCTCTGAAAACCTATCATTTGCCCAATTTGAAAGGACACATGAATATCTGTCATTAAGATGAACCAGTCCTTTCTCTAAAGAATCTACGAATATAATTTGATGATTGCTTGAGTATAAAATTTTAAGTTCAACTATTCTCTCTTGGTTTTTTTCAACGACAACTACAGGTAATTTCTTTTTTACAAATATATCAAGTATACGACTACCGTGATTTCCACATCCAATAATTAAATAGTTGCTTTTCATTTAATAACCATCTTAATTAAAAATTATTTTGATTGATTGTACTAACATTGTTATTTGATGAGTGATAAAAAAAATCTTGTACTTATTACAGGCCAAATTAGAAAACCCAAAGAATTCAAAGATTCAGAAATTTTAAGTATATTTGACAATTCTGATATTTATGTCTGCACAAATAGAGATCAGTCTGATAATTTAAAAATAACAAATTTAAGTGACAATATTTTTTTCATTGAAGATAATGAATATCAAAAAAATTTGCAAAATGCTTTGTTGAAAATAGGAGTGGATGACTCAAGGTGGGACAAAATTCCTGGATTGCGGTTACTACAGTGGCAAAAATTGAATTATCTTATTTCTGAAATTGGAAAAGAAAAGTTGCTTACCTATGAAAACGTTTATAAATTAAGAACTGATTTAAACATTTCTCATAAAGACCAAAATAATGCAATTAAGAATATTGGAACTAATGAAGTGAAAATGAATAGCGATTATTGTTTTGCTTCGAAATCTAAAAACTTTATTGAAATTGCAAATTTTTTTTATTTTGCATTTTCTGATTATTGGAATAATCAAAACTACCAAGCTATTAATTTAAAAAACTTAAGGGAGATAGACTTTGAAATTGGAAAATTCCAATGGTTGAAGTTTCCGGAAATTATTGTAAAAAAAGACTTTAAGTTGTACTTAAAACATCGACTAGAACTTTTGTTTTCTAAAAAAAAATTAAAACTAATTGATAATAATGAAATAGAAAAATTTATAAATAAATTTCAACATGAGATTTCAGATGTTCAAGATCCGTATGAAAATGTTGTTTATTTTAGAAAACATCAATATAAAATAATGTTTCCAAGTGAGCCATCATTTCTTCATTATTTAATTAAAAATAATTATCAATTGAGCAAACTTTTTGATAACGTAAATATTTTAAAATAATTTTTAAAGTTTACTGTAATTTCCAATAGAAAACTCTTTACTGTTTAATAGTTCAACTAATCTTTTTCCTTCATCAAAATTTTTAAACATTTTTTCAAACGTAGAACCACTTGGTCGTCTATCAGTTTTTGCCGAAATATTTTTAAATATTTTAAATATATTGTCATCTAAATTTATTTTTTTTGAAAAAATATCTAAACCTTCTTCATAACTTTCATACTTTATTATCTGATCAACCATTACTTGATTTTTATTATCCGTAATTATTTTCCAATTTGTTAACAAATGATCTGGATTTTTCATAATGTAATCTTCAAAACTTTGGTCTCGTTTTGAAGAATAATAATGTGACACAATAAAATCATACGGGTTTCTCATTACAGTAAATTTGTAATAATTATTCCAAATTTCTGGACCTATCTTGTCTAAAATCCTTTGGCAGCTGTAATGCCGTAAATATTTTTCGTGCCTTTTTTTTAATCCTAACATGACTTTTAATGTTCCCTTTTTACCTAAATCTTTATTTGTATTTAAATAGTTCTGAGGGCCTCTAAAATTTAATTGTTTTCTTATATCTTCATCAGATGTAGGGGTTATAATATCATCGTCTCCACATATACTTGCTAACGCAAGTTCTAAAGAGGTTCCTCCAACTTTTTTTGTTTTAATAAATATAAATTTATTCTTATGCGAAATTATCATAAATTTTTCTATTTACTATTTTATTTTGATAAAAATATTGCATTGATTATTAGTATTCTCTTAAAAAATTTTCTAAGTCTTCAGGGGTTCCAATTCCCCACATTTTATCAATTTCATTAATAACAAACTTTTTACCTGCTTTAATTCCTTGGTTATAGACTGGACAAACATAAAATTCATCGTTAACTCTAATATTTTTGTTTATCATATCTTCTGCAGAATCGACATAATCCAAACCTTTTTTCCAAAAATATACTCCTACAGTTGCGTGACTACTTATTGGATTTTTTTCAGCAACTTCAGTAACTAATCCTTCATTATTAATTTTTGCATAGGACCATTTTGGATGCGTTGCAGAAAATGTGAGAATACCCCCATCAACATTTTTGTTCATGAAAGAATATAAAACTTCACTTGGGTTCCACTCAATAAATTGATCTGAATTAGCAATAATTAATGGTGCTTCATTATTTATAAATTCTTTAGCTAACAAAGTTGTTGAAGCTGCTCCCTCGGTTATTCCATCTGTTATGACAATATTGGAGTTTGGCTTAATTAATTTAAGCATTTGGTCAATATTATATTTTTCAATATGTTCTTGTAAAACTATAAATGTATAGTTGGCCTCAATATTTAAGTTTTCAACAACCAATTGTATCATTGGCTTACCTTTGACTTCTATGAGTGGTTTAGGGAAAACATAACCCTTGTCGGCAAATCTAGAACCTCTTCCAGCCATTGGTATAAGTACATTTAAGTCCTTGTTAATGTAAGTATTAAGGCTACTATCTATTTTTTTTGAATCCATATTTTGTATTTTATCAATTAATTTTTCATCTATATCGTTTGGTTCGTTTATAAAAATTGTATTGCATCCACTCATTTTTGCTCCAAGCCTACCAACTGGTGAGTCTTCAACAATTACAGTCTCATTGGGTTTTATTGAAAGTTTAATCATTGCAGCCCAGTACATTTCTGGATGAGGTTTAGAATTTTTTACATCTTCGTTAGAGTAAACTAAATCAAAAAAATCAAATATCCCTAAATTTTTTAAAACTGTTTTTACAGTTTTACTAATACTATTTGAGCAGCACACTAATTTTATATTTGCTTTTTTTAGTGTGGATAAATACTTTATTAGATTTTCATTCGGACTAATTTTTTCAAGTAGATTATTTGTAATTTCTTGTTTTTTAAACCATATTTGATCATAGAATTTAGAATCTAGTCCTTTACTAGCAGTAAGAAGCTCTAATTTTTTCTTTGTTGACAAACCGTCATATACATTAAGATGTTCTTCTTTTGAAATAATAAATTTCTTATCTACCTCTTCAAGTGCTGAATTAAGAGCATCAAAATGAAACTCTTTTGATTCATACAAAACGCCGTCTAAATCAAATATAACTAATTTAATCACAATTTATAGCTTAATAAATAATATAAATTTAAGAAGTTAAATAATAAAACTGAAATAAAATATAAATATGAGTGAAATATTAATATCCCACAGAGGAAACCTCGTTGGACCAAATCCAGATTTGGAAAACAATCCAGACCATATTACAAAAAATGTTTTACCAAAATTTAATTGTGAAGTTGATTTAAGGTTTGATGTCGAAAAACATAAGTTTTATTTAGGACATGATTTTAATCAGTATCCAATTGAGTTTGCATGGTTAGAAGAAAACAGCGAAAAGCTATGGATACATTGTAAAGATTTTTTCGCTTTGAATCATCTTATGAACATAACTTCTGATTTAAATTATTTTTGGCATGAAAATGACTCATTTACAATAACCAGTAAGGGATACATTTGGACTTATCCAAATTCAAATTTTTATAGTAACAAGTCAGTCAACGTTGATTTGGGCAAACATATCAAAAAACAAAATTGTTATGGCGTATGTAGTGATTATGTGCAAAATTTAATAATCTTATAAACCTAAAAAATCTATTATTAATTTTTTAGATTGTTTGATATTAAATTTTTCAGTATCAATTATCAAATCTGGATTTTTGGGGGCTTCGTATATATCGTGTATACCCGTTATATTTTTAACTGTTTTATTTTTATTACCATATAAATTTTTTGGATCTCTCTTAACACATTCTTCAATGCTTGCTTTAACAAAAATTTCAACAAACTTGTTTTTGTCATGAATACTTCTTGCAAAATTTCTTATCTCTTCAAGTGGTGATACAGTAGATACAATTGCAAAAACTCCAGAATCTGAAATTAATTTTGCAATATGTGCAATTCTTCTATTGTTTTCAATTCTATCTTGACTTGTAAATCCTAAATCTTTATTGATTGTATTTCTAATATTATCTCCGTCTAAAATAATAAATGGAATTTTATTTTTGAACATAAATTCACCTAGTTTATTAGCTATTGTTGTTTTTCCTGAAGCTGGAAGACCAGTTAACCATACAGTTTTTTCTCTAAAGTTACTTTTGAATGTTTTAATTTTTTGAGAATGAACATTTAAACCCTTATCTAAATTAAATAAAACATATCCAAACGCTGCTGTTTCATTATTTTGTGTATCGATTAAAACAAACTGGGAAAAGTCGTAATTTTTTTTATAGGAGTCAATATTTAAAGGTGTTTCTAGTTCTACAGTGACTTCTGAGATGGAGTTTTCTTTAGTATGTTTTAAATTTGATTTTGAAACAAAACCATTTGATTCACCATGTCTAAATTTAATTTTAAATCTTTTACTCAAGAGCAATTCTTTCTTGGAGCACCAAACAATTCTTGCTTTAAAAGAATTTGAAAACCCAAGACTTTTACTTGATGATAAAACATCATGTTTTGTTAATGAGATTTCAGAACCTAAGACTATCGCTCCATTCTCGTTCTTTAGCAATTTAGACTTTTTTCCATCTTTATAAATCTCTTTTAAAAATACTTCTTCATTTGTTCTTAAATTGAAATATTTTTTTTGAGTTGTTGCAGAAATACCATAATGTTTAACATAATAAACTCTGTTGTCTTTTCTAATGCTCATGTCTTGAACAGCCAAAATAGAGTCATCAATTTTGTCAGATTTCTTAATATTAAGATTTGCAAAAACAGACAATAAAGTTTCTCCGCTATATTTCATTTTTTTTGACTTAAAAAAGATATTGTCTCCATCGAGTGCTGAGATTGGAATGTTTTTATCAATCTTGAGATTTATGCTTTTAGAGTATTTCTCAACTTTTGCTTTTTGGGTGTCGAAAGTTTTATCGTTATATAAAACTTTGTCCATTTTGTTGTAACAAACTATTACATATTTAATATTTGGGAAATGTGATATTAAATCTAAATGTTTTTTTGTTTGGTTAGATAGTGGTTTAGAAACATCCACCAAAACTAATGCAACATTTGCGAGGGTACATGCATTAGCAGTATTTTTAGTAAACTCTTTGTGCCCAGGACTATCAATTATTATAAAATCCTTATTTTGAAATTTAAAATATTTAAAAGCTAAATCTATGGTTATACCTTGAGTTTTTTCTTCTAACAAACCATCTAAAAATAAAGAGTAATCAATATATTGAAGATTCTTTCTAAATTTATCTGACTGAATTGTTATTTCTTTTAATTGGTCCTCATAAATATTTTCTGTTCCCAAAAATATCTTCCCCAATAATGTTGATTTTCCATCATCTACATTTCCACACGTCATTATTTTTATTTGCTCAAGACTCATCAGAAATAACCTTCTCTTTTTTTTAATTCCATGCTTCCTATTTTGTCTAAGTCTATTTTTCTTCCAGCCCGTTCAGAGTTTTTAGATTTTTTTAATTCTCTTATAATCTTGTCAACAGTATCAGCACTACTTTCAACCCCGGCTGTTAACGGATAGCAACCAAGAGTTCTAAACCTTATCTTTAATTTTTTTACCTTATCATTAGGTGATAAGATAAATCTTTTATCATCATATAGAAAAATTTCATTATCCTTAATGACTACTTTTCGTTCTTTTGCAAAATAAAGTGGTACTACTTTTAAATTTGAATCTTTAATATATTCCCATATATTTATTTCTGTCCAATTTGATAATGGAAAAACCCTAAAACTTTCATTATCTTTTTTTTCATAGTTGAATAAATTCCAAGGTTCCAATCTCTGATTTTCAGGTGTCCATATATGAAAATTTGATCTATGTGAAAGAATTTTTTCTTTTGACCTACTTCCCTCCTCATCTCTTCGAGCTCCGCCAAAAACAAAATCGTATTTTTGTATATCAAGAGCGTCTTTTAAAGCTTTGGTTTTCATCAGGTCTGTATAATTTGAATCAAAAAATGGGTTTACTCTTTTGTAATCTTTTTTATTTTGATAGGTTTCTAAATCAATTTTATATTTTTTTGCAATTTGTAGTTTAAATTTAATCATTTCGCTAAACTTCCATCCTGTATCAATGTGTAAAAACTTCACAGGTATATCTAAGGGATAGAAAGCTTTTTTAAAAAGATCTAATAATACTGTGGAGTCTTTTCCTATTGAAAAAAGAACAACCGGTTTATAAGAATTTGAAACAGTCTCTCTAATTATCGATATACTTTCTTCTTGTAGTTCTTTTAAATTACGTTTCATTTTGCTTTCCGCACTTAGTTTAGATTAAATTTTATAGATTAATAATTGACCTAAGTGATTAGGTACTACAAATTTATTAATAAAAATCAATCTTTTGTTTATTCGTAAATATAAATAAAAATAATAATTAACAATTACTATAAATAAATAAACTAATCCTTGCTATGGACAATAAAAAAAATAATACAAATCGAATTGGACTTATAATACAAGGCCCTATGGTATCTTCTGGTATAAGGGGACCTTTACTCAGAGATAAAAATTCTATAAGAGAGAAGAGCGACGATAACTATGTAGAATTTAATTGTTTAGAGAATGTAATTAAATTAGCTGATAGTGGACGAAATTATTTCGATTATATTGTGCTTTCAACCTGGGAAGCAGATCTTGATTTAGTATCTTTAGAAAATAATTTTTTTGATAAGGTAATCATTAGTAATGAAGAATATTTTGAAAAAATATATTTAAAACATAAAATTTTTAATCAAAATTACAAAAAACAGTTTCATACAATAAAAATGGCTTCTGACTTTTTAAAAAATAAAGATTTAGATTTTATTGTAAAAGTAAGAACTGATTTATTTATTGATATTCGACTACTTTATCAAGAGTGCTTAGTTGCTTTAAATAAAAAAACGATTTTAATTAGTAACGATATAAGAAACAAAAAACGCTTCCTTGAATTGGATGATTTTATATTTGGGTCAGAGTCAAATTTGTTCTTAAAATGGATAGACAATTTAATGAATATTGAATTTAAAAATTGGGGAGGCGCACACCATAGATTAATGACATCCTATTTATGGACAAAATACAAGGATAATTTCAAATTTAGAAAAATTTTATTTTTTCATAAAGATGTTGTAAATAATGCAAAAAGTATCTCAAAAAAAGCTATTAAGGAGTGGTCTAGTTTTTATATTTTAGATAAAGAATTTTGGAAAGATTCACAACTTAGAGGCGAAGCCCTAGATACACGTTATTATAACTTTGTTCCTGAATTGCCTTTATTAGAAAAACATAAAATTAGATATAATTTTGGACTATTTTTTAAATGGTTTAAAAATAAAAAAAAATAAGTTAATTTTTTCTATATTTAAAAATTGCAAAAATATATTTAAACCCATCAACCAGTTTTATTTTTTTTCCATCTTCATAGCTTCTTGCTGAGTAAGTGATTGGATATTCTTTGTATTTATCAGTTAAATATAATGTCTTTGCAAGTAATTCAACTTCTATTGAAAATCCGTTTGCTTCAAAAGTAATTTCGTTAATTTTATCTTTATTAAAAACCTTAAGGCAAGTTGCAATGTCTGTAACTTTTTTTCTATAAACAACAGAAAATAACTTACTTAAAAATTTATTTGCCATAAAGGTTCTGAGGTATAAATTTTTTCTTTCATCTTTGCCAATGAATCTTGATCCACAAACTAAATCTAAATTATTTAAATTTATTTCATTGAATAAATTCTTAAGGTCATATGGAAAATACTCTAAATCTGCATCAAGAATCCCAATGTATTTTTTAGTAGCTTGATTTATTCCAAGTCGAACGGCATATCCTTTACCTTTGTTTTCCTTTGAATTAATTAATTTAATAAAGTTATATTGGTTACTGAAAGTTGTTGCTATTTCAAAAGAAGCGTCTGTAGATCCGTCATTAACCAGAATGATTTCACTAGCAAAATTTTCTTTAATTAGGTTGCTTAAGGCAAGTTTGAGAGTCCTTTCTTCATTAAAAAACGGCATTATTACTGTATAATCTGAATTATTCATCTCTGGCTAAGTTTTCAGTCACTCTATAATTTCCAAATTTATAGTGGTTGTATTCTTCATATATATTTGTGGGAAATTCTATAAATATATATCCAATATAAAAATCTGTATCTTTAAATGATCTGTTAATTATTCCTTCTTGTGTGTTCTCAATATTATATTTTTTCTTTAGCAAGTAATCAAAATCTCTTCCCAGAGAAAATGAATTCTTGTAATAATTTGTTGAATAATTTTTTTTATTAAATTCTGGGATCCAGTCGTAAACGCCACCCCCTAAGTCGTAATAAATTTTGATTGTTTTATCATTTTTTGTTGCTAGAAAGTCGACAATTTCCTCTTTGTAAATAACAGACTCATCTGCTTCCGAAAGCGCTGAGCTCTCTGAATACAGATAGTCATTTCTTAAACTAAAAGAAGTCAAGATATTTAAAGATATTATTGTAAAAAGGACAATCTTTATTCCTAGATTAAAATATTTAATTTCTTTGAAGATGAAAGGTATTGAAATCCATATATATATAAACAATATGTATGTTGATGCATAAACAGACAGCGACTGAATATCAAATTGTAGAAACTGTCTTCCTCCTAGAAGTGGAGTAATAATTGTAAAAGAAAATATAAAAATAAACACAACTATATTTTTATATACAAGTTTGTAATTTATTTTTTCTTTATAACTTGTAAAGATAAGTGTCAAAGAAATTATCATTACTAAGCCTGATATTAAATTTAATAGTTTATGTGAAAATAATGTTAAATCAATAAGTTGCAAACTAGTTTCAGTAAGTTTATCTGAATAAGTAAATAAGAAATATATTGAATCGGTTGATGAAAATATATCCCTGAAGAACTGTGGTGTTTCCTTAATGTACTGGAAACCAACATACACATAATCTTTTATTCTTGAATATGGAAAGAGTTGAGATCCAGATTGTATTCTTAATGAATTAATATCTATATTTGTAAAATATTGATACCAAGTCAAATAAGATACCGCGACAAGAAGAGTCGTTGATATAGAAAAATGCTTAATATTTAAAAAATTACGTTTAAAGTTTTTTAAATTGAAAACTACTGCAATAAGAAAAAATAAAGAAAACAACACTGAGTTCGAAAGTCCCCCTAAGTAAAGAGAAGCAGGCAGTATGGACAAAAATGGAAAATACCAAAATAAGTAGTATTTTTTTTCAAAAATATAATCAAAAATTAATTTCAAAAAGAGAGCATTCAATGTTGTAATCATAAATTGATACCAAATTGATGTTGTTAAATAGGTCAGATATAAACTAAACCCAATAAATGACATTAAAACTAAGTTATATTGATATGTTTTTGAATAAAAAGCATAGTAGATAATAAACATTTGAAATATAGCAATAATAAATGAAACAGTGATTAGTGAATTAAATATAATTAAGAATTTTGAAATTATCACTGAAAGATTTGGATTGGGTAATCCAGTTGAAGATACATTCCCAAATGGAGAATCAAATAAATTATTTACTAAAGCCAACCATAAAGTTACTGATTCATCCTCTCTCCAAGCAGCCATTTCAGAAAAAGAATATTTAAAATAGATTAGAAAAATTAATGGCAGTAAAAACTTTAGAATTTTTAATTCTTTATTACTCTGTTTTATTTGTTCTCTCATACAGTCTAAAAATCTAGATTTACGGTCACAATATAATTACCAAATTGAAAATGAGTGAAGTTCTGATAAATATCTTTGGGCAAATCATCATATGAGTAACTGAGATAAAACTGAGTATTTTCTGGATTTCTATTTAATATTCCTTCTTGTAGATTATCGACACTATATTTTCTTTTTAGCAAATAATCGAATTCTCTTCCAATACTATAAATATACTGATAGTAATTTGATGAGTAGTTTATTTCATTAAAATAATTAGACCATTCGTATTCGAATTCAATTAATCCATAATAAATTGATATATCATCATCAACATAATTAGCTAAAAAATCAACGACTTCTTCTTTATGAATTATCGGTTCATCTGCAACAGAATGTCCAACACTTACACCGTTATTGAATTCATTTTGAAGATTGTTTGTCGCAAATATATTCAAAAGAAAAAAAGAGGAAACAAACAAGACAAAACTTGAGAAAAATAATTTATTTGGCCTAAAAATAAAAAAAGAAGATACCCATAAATAAATATAAAGAATATAAGTTGATGAGTAAACCATTAAACTTCCAATATCAAAATCTAAAAAAGATCTCCCCTGACCAAGTAAGGGAGTTAACACTGTATAGATATAAATTAAAAGAAAAGTAAAAATTGTTTTTAACAATATCTCAGTATTTACTATTGTTTTAAATTTTGAGAAGCGAATAACTAATCCAGAAAAGATTAAAATTGACGAGATTATATTAAAAACCTTGTGATAAATTAAAAATGATTCTGTGATTCTTGTTGATAATAATGAAAATTTATCGCTGTATTGAAATGGCCAATATATATATGTTGTATCAGAAAATACATTCAAAAAGAATGAGGGAAATATTTTAGTATTTTGATATCCTAAAAAAATATAATCCCTAATCCTCGAATAAGGAAAAAGCTGAGTTCCAGAATTTTGTATTTTTAAAGAATCAAAATCAATATTTATAAAATATTTGTACCAAGTCAAATATAGAATTGAAACAACAAGGACAGTACCAAAACCAAAATGAAATTTATTTGAAAAATTCATTTTTAAATTCCTTATATTAAAAATTAATACACCAATAAATATCAAGAAATATATTAATGTGTTGGAAAATCCACCAAGATAAATTGAAACAGGCAAAATAGTCACTATTGGGAAATAAGATCCTAAATAGTATTTTTTGCTAAAACAGTACTCAAATACAATTTTTAAAAATAATGCATTAAAGATTAAAACTATCATATGCAATGCAATGGTGGAGGTAACAAAAACAAAGTATGAACTAAAACATAGAAATAGTACCAAAATAAAATTGAAATTCTTATCGGAGGATTTTAAACAGTAGTATATTGCAATACCCTGAATTGTACTTAACACTATTGAAGATATTATGAATGAATCAAACAAGATCAGTATTTTTGATAAAAGGATCGATAAATTTGGATTAGGAACTCCCGGGGAAGATACATTACTAAATGGAGAATCAAAAAAGCTCTTTGTTAATGAGATCCATAATATGACAGCTTCTTCATGCTTCCACTGAGATAAATGTGACCATAAAAATCTAAAATAAAGACTTGAGGTTCCAATAATGATGAATATAAAATTCTTAAGAGATTTTGGTTTTATTGAGATTATTTTTTTTGAATCTAACAGGGAAGTACCTTTCTTGTAATTTTTGTCCCCCCAATTACCACTAAAAAAGTATAGCTTATTTTCAATCGACTGTTTTCCATAAATGTATAGATGCAATTGTTCTAAAAGGAGACCACCTTTCCGAATATTTATCATATGCTCCCCAGTTACTACCAGGTTTTACCATATCAGAATTTTCCATAGCTAAACGCAAGCCAGCATCTTTTGAAGAAAAAATATCTAATTTACCAATACAAAATATTTCAAACATATTTACAGACCAAGGGCCAATTCCAAAGACTGAAAGTAGTTTATCATTTAATTTATTCTCATCTAGCTTTGTTAAGTCTTTAAGGTACTTATTGAGGTAAAGATTTGAAAGTTCTTTAATAGTTTTTGCTTTATTTGTACTTAAGCCTAATTTCTTAATTTCATTAATACTTAGTTGTTTAAAATGTTCTGGGTTTAAAAATTCTGATCTAAAATTTTCTCTTATTTTATGACTTATTGAGTTAGCAGCTTTAGTTGAAATAAATTGTGCAATTACAATCCCAACTAAACTATCAAATTGATTTTTTGTTTCTGGTTTAAAAACTATATGACCGTTCATATCAATTATTTTTTTTAGTTTCTTATCTTGCTGACGTAAATATTCTTCTTCTTTTGAAAATCTCATTAGAGAATTTT
>CENQ01104496.1_pt1 | contig 19683 bp, 18 predicted proteins | sample 356171 | NCBI WGS metagenome assembly CENQ01 (sample SAMEA2619802, study PRJEB7988) | marine metagenome | biome: marine biome (ENVO:00000447); feature: surface water layer (ENVO:00002042); material: "saline water (ENVO:00002010), including plankton (ENVO:xxxxxxxx)" | depth 5 m
CATAGGAACTAATTTTAAATCAACATGGGACACATAGGGGCATACATACGCGTATGAGTGCAAATCTAGATGTAAAGTTTAGATTTAGATTTCTTATAATACGAGTACGCATTATGCCTACGCATGTGTATGCGAGGGGGGATTTAACCTAGCTACCCCCTATATATAGTACGTAAGTAGAGAAAAATTATGTGGTAATTTGTCTAATTAGGTACTGTGGTGTAGCAGGTATATTACACGACAAGGAAGGTATAGTTGAGAACTACACCACCGTACACTATGTCCTACTTTAACAGTAAAGGGGACTAAACACAAGCGTTTAAAACTTTCTTTTAAATGTGTAGTGTTTGTCGTTTTGTGCGTGAGCGGACATATGCGTGCAATTTTTTTAAAAATTTAATAACCTTATTCCTTGGGTACTAGCCTTGTGGTAATCCCAGTCCTTATCCTTGATAAGTAGCTAGCTTTTAGCCGTCCGATAGCTCCTTTACCTGTAAATACCTTATTAAAAAATATTTGTAACTTTACTATAACAGTATGATATCTATATGCAAGAACTAGGTAGACAACTTGTTAGGAAGTGGTATGAGACTATAGTTGACACAGATGGCAACATCGTGTATGTCGTGCGTCCTGCTGGTAAAGAAGAAAAAGAAAAGGGTGCTGATTTTTTTATAGTATCTAATGAATTAGAATCTAAGTTTCTTAAAGTAAAAACAGATAAAGAAATAATAAAAACAGACCTAGTTTCTTTAGAACTATATAAAGAAAACGACCAACTAGAAATAGGCGAAGCAATGCAAACATTCCCAGATTACTTTTTCTACTGGATTTACCCAACCGCAGAGCTTCTTTACTGGAATCCTTCAGAGCTAAATCCGTACCTAATGAAACAAGTAATAGAAATAAAAAATTTTTTTTCACACACAATAAAGCTCGATAAGAGCGAGTTGCTCGCAACAGGGCTGGTACGTACGCATACGATATCAGAAAATTTATTACAAGAAATCTTAAATAAAAAATATTAATATAAGCAAATGGGTAAGTTAATTGCAATTTGCAAGAGTTGCAACAAACCACTTGAGATAACTAAGAAGCACAAGAAATGTGTTAATCTTGGTTGCATAAGATATAATGCAATTATTATAAGGAGATAACATGTACGGTAAAATGTATGGTAAGCCTAAAAAGAAAAAGGGCAAAAAAAAGAAAAAAAGAATGTAATGGCACACGAGACGCGTAAGAAGAATCTATTAAAGAAGCATGGACTATCAGGTGTTAACAAACCAAAACGCACACCAAAACATCCTAAGAAGTCGCATGTTGTTTTAGCTCAAGAAGGACATACTTTAAAGTTAATTAGATTTGGACAACAAGGTGTCTCAGGTGCAGGTAAAAATCCTAAGTCAGCTAAAGACAAAGCTAGAAGAAAATCTTTTAAGGCACGCCATGCTAAGAATATTAAAAAAGGAAAGATGTCTGCTGCCTATTGGGCAAACAAGACAAAATGGTAGAGGAGATATATTATGGCAAAAAAGAAACCAGCAAGAAAACCAATAAACGCAAAGACAAAAGCAACTTTGCAAAAGAAAGCTGCAAACTCTAAATATACTTATGGACAGCTTGCACAAGTATACAGAAGAGGACAAGGAGCATATTTATCATCAGGTAGTAAGTCAGCTTCCATGGCTGCTTGGGCTATGGGGAGAGTTAATAGCTTTATTAGGGGTGGTCATTCTCAAGATAATGACATAAAAAAGAAGGGCAAATCTAGTGCCAAAAAGAAAAAATAAATATGAAAAAGGTGTTCCTGCTAAATATCTTAAGAATAAAAAGAACCCTAAATCAAAGGTCGCGGCTGAGATTAGAAGAACAGCTAAGGCGTACAAAGAGGGTAGATACATAGATTTGAAAGCTGTACAGAAATCAAGAGCAACAAGAAAGAAAAAAAAATAATGGATGAAACAGAAATTGAATATTCAGGTAATCCTAATTGGGCAGGTGATGATTGATGGCTAAAACTGTAAGTTGGATGTGGAAGGGTAAAAGGTATTATGGTACGCTCATTAGAGAAACTAAGACACATAAGTTTGCTAGAACAAAAAACGGAAAAATAAAGAAAATTAAAAAATGAAAGTTAAAGGCGTAGATATATCAAAACTTACTAAGTCTCAACAAAAGGCTATGAAAAAACATTCCAAACATCATACAAAAAAACATATGCAATATATGTACAACAGTATGAGAAGAGGTAATAGTTTTAGTAAAGCACATGTAAATGCACAAAAGAAAGTAGGTAAGTAATGCCAAAAAGTAATGGTAACTATTCTGAAGCACAGAAAAAAATTGCACGAGTTGCTCCACCATTTGACAAAATAACTGGTGCTGATTTTAAAAAATTACGACAAAGCGGTAAACGAAAAAAGAAAAGCTAATGGCTAATTTATTTAGTGAGCCTAAAGCACTCAAGAAATGGGCGATTGCATTAGCTAACGCTTGTGGTGGACAAGAAGTACAGCAATCAAGTATAAAATTAAATCAACATAATGTTGCAAAAGTAGATAAATTGTTAGAACAATTTGTTATAGATTACAACTTTAATATGCAAACTATGAATGAAGTAAGAGCAAAACAAGAAGAAGAATGAAAAAATCATATTGGATAAGATTTAAAAATAGTGATTTTAAAAAAGATAAAGAATTAGTTTACAAGATGTTAACTGATTTAAGAATAAAAGAAATGGATATTAATGCCTAATTTAGTTTGTGTATCTCCAGAATGCGACAATGCATTACCTAAAGGTAAAAGAAAATATTGTTCTGATACTTGTAAATGGAGAGAACAAAAAAGAGTACATAGAAATGCAAAACAAAATAGAGAATACAAACCAGAAGTAAAAAAAGTAAATAAATCTAAAGTAGCTACAACAAGACGAGGTGCTTTGTATGACAAGTTTGTAGAAGAAGGTTATGCATTAGATTTGATAAACGGAACAATGAAGCGTAATGCAATAGCAGAATTACTAGGTTGTACTCCAGCACATATTTCTAGATTACTTGGTGCATATCAAGAAGATATAGAACAAGCTGCACAAACTAAAAATTGGAAAAAATCAGAAGCTACATTACAAGCAGAAAAAGATTTTCAAGATTTTAGAGATATGTATTTTCAAACAGAAAAAGGTGAGTTGTTTGAAACAGCAGACTTTCATAAAGTATGGATAGACTCAATTATAAAAGCTATAGAAACAGGTGGACAACAAATGATTTTATCTCCACCTAGACATGGCAAAACAGAATTACTTATACACTTTGTAGTTTGGCTTATATGTACTAATCCTAATATTAGAATTATGTGGGTTGGTGGTAATGAGGACATTGCAAAAAACTCTGTGTCATCAATTATGGATACATTAGATAACAATGACAAATTAAAAGAAGCATACTGTGGACCAGGTGGTAGTTTTAAACCAGCAAACAGAACTGGTAAATCTTGGTCACAAAATCAATTTTCTGTTGCAACAAGAACTATACCTGGTATTAAATCACCTACAATGATTGGAATTGGTAGAGGTGGTAAGATTCTATCTAGAGACTGTGACATTATTATTGCAGACGACATTGAAGACCACAGTTCTACAATGCAACCTAAGTCTAGAGAAAACACAAAACAATGGTGGACAACAACATTAGGTTCTAGAAAAGAAGAACATACAGCTATGGTCATTATTGGTTCAAGACAACATCCAGAAGATTTGTATTCATCACTTTTAAACAATACAGCTTGGGAAACAATAGTAGAAGAAGCACATGATAGCATGTGTGCAATACCAGAGTTTGATGAAGACAAACATACAGATTGTATGTTATGGGGTAGTTTCAGAACTTTTAAATGGTTAATGAATAGAAAAAATGACGCATTAACTACAGGTGGACTTAGGAACTTTGAAATGGTTTATTTAAATAAAGCAATAGCAGAAGGTCTTAATATATTTAATCCTGAAATAATAGAACAATGTTATGACACATCAATACCTCTTGGTTATATACCACAACAAAGTTATTTAGTTGCAGGTCTTGACCCTGCTGCTACAGGATATCAAGCAGGTTTTTTATGGGCTGTAGAAACAGAAAGCGGTAAACCTAAGCTAACAATGGTTGATTTAGAAAATCATCAAGGTGGAGGTCTAGATGAAGCATTAGAGCTTATGAAAAAATGGTATGACAAATATAATTGTTATCATTGGGTCATAGAAGAAAATGGTTTTCAAAAAGCTATTAGACAAGATGAAAGAATAAAAAAGTTTGCAGCAACACAAGGTATTAAACTAGAAGGACACGAAACACATAAAAACAAATGGGACGAAAAATTTGGTGTTACATCTTTAGCTCCTATGTTTCAAGAAGGTGTAATAACATTACCTTTTGGTGATGATGAAGGAATATCTAAATCTATACTATACACAAAGCAACTGACATATTTTGCGTCAAAAGGTCAAGGTAAAAGAGGTATGGCATCAGATGTTGTAATGGCATCATGGTTTCCTATGAAAACTGTAAGAACATTGACTAGACTAACATATGCTGATTTGTCCTATGATTACGCACCAAGCTATGATAATTATGATACTATGGATTGGAACGAGTTACCTTGGAGTTAAATAAGTGACACCAGAACAAATATTGGACAGAGCTGTATATCTTAGACATATGCACAGAGATGCATTACCTGATAGACATAGATTTAAAAGCATACTAAATGGTGGAGAAAAAGGTATAGCAGAACTTTTAGGTACAACAAAAGTAGATAGTGGTAACTTACCAGCACCTAATTTAATGTTATCTGCATTAGATAGATTAGCTCAAAAAATAGGCAAAACACCATCTACAGAAGTACAAATAACAAATGCTAGAGATAGTGGTCGTAACAAAGTTAAAAAAGAAAAGTTAGAAAGAATTATTACATCTTATGACAATATGCAAAAACTTGAGTTACAACTACCACAAGTTGCTAGATGGTTACCTGGTTATGGATTTGCAGTATGGGTAATTACAACTAAGAAAGACACAAACGGAAATATATATCCTTGTGCAGAGTTAAGAAATCCTTATGATTGTTACCCTGGTTATTTTGGTAATATGCAAGAACCACAAGAACTTGTTATTGTTTCTAACATACCTCTAAAAGAATTAATAAAAATGTACCCAGAACTTAAATCGTGGTACAACACACAAGACGAAGATAGAGAAAATAACCCAGCAGGAATATATGGACTAAATGATAACGAAGGTAGTTGGGCTAACTCAGGTGAAGATGGAGATGTAATAATTGAATACATGAATCCTGAAGGTACATATGTTGTACATCCAGCTTCTAAAAAGATTGTTGATTTTGTACCTAATCCTCTCAAATCAGGACCAGCATTTGTTGTTGCTAAAAGATTTAGTTTTGATAAATTACAAGGACAGTTTGACCAAGTTATAGGTTTAATGGCAGCTATGGCAAAAATAAACATTTTATCTGTTATAGCTATGGAAGATGCAGTTTTTACAGAAACAAACATTATTGGCGAAATAGAGTCAGGTAAGTATAGAAAAGGTAGACATTCTATCAACTATTTAGCTCCTGGTTCTCAAGTAGTAAAACCAATTACTAATTTGCCATATCAGTTGTTTGAATCTGTAGGAAGACTCGAAAGACAATTAAGAGTAGTAGCAGGTTATCCAGTTCAAGATGATGCAATATCTCCTAATTCTTTTGTAACAGGTAGAGGTCTAGAAGAACTAGAGTCTGGCGTAGGTCAGATGGTATCTGAATACCACACTATTTTAGAATATGCGTTACAAGAAGTAGATGCAAAGCGTCTTGAGCTAGATGAAATTTTGTTAGGTAACAAACGTAAACCTATGACAGGAACATACAAAGGAGCATCCTTTGCAGAGTTTTATACTCCAGATAGAGATATTGATAGCAACTATATGACTAAAAGAAAATATGGTGCTATGGCTTCTTTTGATGCACCTAATAAAATAATTACTGGTTTGCAATTATTGCAAGCAGGAATTATAGACAAAGAAACAATGCAACAAGAAATGGATGGATTAGATAATATAGTTCAAATTAATGAAAGAATAACAAAACAAAAAACAGAAGAAATATTATTCCAAATGTTATTGCAACAATCACAACAAGGTGATACAAAAGCAATGATGGCTGTTGTTGAAATATATAATAATCCAAAAGCTATTGGTAAAACACTAGAGAAATTCTTTTCAGCAGTAGGTGAAGAACCATCTCCTGAAGAACAAGCAATGTTACAACAATCACAACAAGCACAAGCAGTACAACAAGGTGGTCCACCAAATCTACAAGCATTACTTGGTGGTGGATAATGGAAGGTGCAGAGTTCGAATTTGCTGAAATAGTAGCAAGAAACTTTCCAGAATACATACCGCCAATAACAGAATATACAGTAGAAGAACGAATTGTTAATAGTATTACAATCGCTTATATACCAGGCGTTGGTAGATTAGACATGTTAATAATTCCTGATGAAGAAGGATTTTATGGGTAGAGGAGTTAAAGGAAAATATAAAGCTGAAAACTTTAAAGGTGAAGCTACAGAGTTAGCAGAGTTAGAAAATGCAGCAATGATGGCTGGTGAAGATAATGCTGTTGTAGAAACAGAAGTTGCACCACAACCACTAGCACCAAATCCAAGTGCTATACAAGACGCAACAAGGTTTACAGATAGACCATTTGAATCACAAGATACTTTATATCAAGAGCCTACATTAACAGGTATGGACCCTGATATGATATTGCAAGCTATGTATAGAGTCTTACCGAGTAAAGAAATAGCAGCTTTATTAAGATATAAATAGGAGGTCTAATGGCAGAAATTAGATGGTGGTGGCAACCTCCGTATACAGAAAATTTAGAAGAACAGGCACAAAAAGAAAGATTTGTACAAGCACAACAAATTACAGATGCTTTAGAAGCAAATCCTGGTATTGCAAATAATTTAAAAAATTTAATTACAGATAATTTTTATTTACCTAAAGATGTTTTACTAGGTGCATCACTTATTGGTTTGACTGCTGAGTCTCCAGAGTTAGCACCATTAGTAACTAAATGGTTAGATGTTGAAAAGACTTGGTGGGATAGAACAAAAAATGCAGGTAAAGGTGCTATTAGAACTGCATTTGTTGCATTTGATTCTTTTCAAGATGAACTAATTAAAAAACCTATGTTAGCTACACAAAAGTATTTGAATGATAGAAAACATAGTGATGGTCAAGGATTTGTAACTGCAGCTTCATCTTTATTGTTTGACAGAAAAGCACAAAAAGAATGGCAAAAAACAAGACAAATACTAGGTCCTTCTGTAGGTAGAGAAGCTATAAAAAAATCTTTAGCTGGAGAAAAAGTTAATTTAGGAGAAGGTTTTTTTGGTAATTCTACTATGGCAGAAAATACCGATATATATAAAGAAATGGTTGGTAGAGGTGCTGACCCAGAAGAAGTAAAGAAAATAGTACAAGCATATTATGGTGAAGACATTACTAATGCAGAACAAGCAAGAGATGAATCTTTAACAATTAAATCTAAACACGGAACTGTGAAACTTACACCTGCAGCACCAATGTTTGCTAATATATTAGAACCTGGTTCAAGGTCATACAATGTAGCTACAGGTATTGTAGATGGTGCTTTTACATTACTTGCAGACCCAACAATATTAGTTGGTGGTTATTTATCTAAAGCTGGAAAAGTAACTAGGTCATTATCACAAGGAGATGCATTAAAAGGTGCAGGTATTATAGATAAAGCTGTAAGAAAAACAGTACATGTGCCTTCTGCTATTGAGTATGTAACAAGGTCTGCTGGTGGTAGAAAGATTGTAAATCAATTAACTAAAGCTGATGATTATGGAACAATAAAAAGATTACTTGGTAAAAGAGGTAGTAGTGGTGCTGATGCTGTTTTACATAGAAATATTAAAAATGCTAAAACAACAAGAGAAGTAGAAGACTTATTAGTAGGAGCAATAGAAGCAGGAGAAATAACTAAAAAGTTAAATCCTACATCTTTGTTATTTAGAGGTCAGGTGTCATCTAAATTAGGTCGTATGGTTGGTGGAGAACTAGGAGAAGCCGTAGGTTTGTCTGGTGCTATAAGACACAATTTAAATAATACTGCTCTAGGTAGATTGTTTGAAACATTTCCTGCACCAAAGTTGTATGTAAATGATTTCAATCAATCTTTTTTTGATTTACAAGATTGGATGAGATATGCAAGGATTGATGATGATATTGCTGAACCAGCATTAGATAAACTTGCAGATTTAGCTCTTACACAAAAAGGTGCAGACACAATTACAAAAGCACAATCTGTTAGAAACATGAATGATATTTTAGATATTTGGAATGATGTACAAAAACATATAGGTGAAAAATTTGAAAATATAAACTTACCTAAAGAACTAGTACAAGGTATTAAAAAATGGATGGCAAGTATTGATGAAACAAGAATGTATTTTACTAATCAACTTGGAGAACTTGAATACTTTCCTGGAAGTAAAATAGAAGATTTACCATTTGATACATACTTTTCTGAACAATTAACAGATGATGAAGCAGTAAATATTGTATCAAGAGTATTAGCTAAATATAAAAAATCAAACAAAGTTGATACAGATGAGTTAGATTTTATTTTGCAAGATATTAAAGATATCGCTAGTAACACTACAACTCCAGAAGATAAAGCATTAGTTGAATTAATTACTGGTGGATATTATGACGGAGTTGAACAAGCTGCTTTAGATATAGCAGAGGAGATAGGTATACAAACTAGTGGTCGTGTTCCTTATGGTTATAGAGGAAAAGCTGGTACTGATGTATCACAAAGAATGAAAGAACTAGGTTTGTCAGATATGTCAGATGCAGATAAAGCTGCTGAATTAAAAAACTTATCTGTTGCTAGACAAGAAGCATTAGAAAGAACAGGTATTGAAGTATCTAAATTACCTAGAAAAGTAAGACAAAAAGTACAAAGAAATGTACAAGAACTTAATGGTTTAGAATCTAAGACTAGAAATATAACAGAAAAAATACAAACTCTTAGAACACAAATAGATGAAGTAAGTAAGCAGTTTAAAACTAATTCTGAAAATATTACTGCATATAAAAAAGAGTTTCCAGAAGCAACAACTGCAGATGCTAGAGCAGCAATAAAACAACAATTAGATGAAGCACTACAACCATACAAAGATGATTTAAGTAAATCAATTAGTGATAGAACAAAAATTGATGGACGTATAAATGAACTAACAAATAATATAAGTGATGTTGTACCAGAATTTAAAGGTTTATCAGATGTAGAAATGAAAAAGATTTATGACCAAAAATTTTGGGACCAAGATTTTGCAACAATGAAACTTGACAAACAAGATATAAGCAGAGTTTCTAGATATAACTTAGATAATGCAGATATGACTATTGTATTTTTAGGTGCTAATAAGGGTGGACAAGGTATGAAACAAGTTGCTAATTTCTTAGAAAATGGTACTCATGTTATTGAGAAAGGTATAAAAGCATTAAAGCCAGGTGTATATCAAGGTCATAAACCATATGCTGTAGTTGACTTATCTAAAGGTTTAACAAAAGAACAAGCTAAAGAAATACAAAGATTTACAGAATTTAATAATGTAAGAACATTAAATATATCTGGTCCAAGTGATTTTACAAAAGCAGAAGAAGGATTACTTAAAACTGCTATGGAAGATATTTTATTCAAACAAGAAGTATTTACACCAAATATAACACTAGGTAATGTAAAACGTGCAATAGATAATGCAATAGAAAATATAAAACCTGGTGATGAAACACTTTATACAGCAGAAGAACTAAGAACAGTTGTAGAAGATATATCAGATGAAATAGCAAATAACAAAGATTTAGCAAAAAGAGTACAAGTAAATAAAGTACCAAAAGCTACTGCACATCTTATATCTGAATATTTTGACCAAGGTTTTATAGCAATGCCAGATGCAAGATTGTTTTTAAGAGTATTTAGACCTATGAGAGATTTAATGTTAAAACTATCTGGTAGAGCAAGAAATATATCTGCAGAAGATTATGAAAGATTATTAGCTAAACCAGTTGCTGAATTAGCTGAACTTGCATTAAAAGAAGATAAAACTGCTATGGAAACAATTAAGTTAGCTGTTAAAAAAGCAAGATTAAATGTAAAGAAAACTGCAGATGATACAGAAGTAATAAATATTACTGAAGGTTTGTTAACTATGATTGGCGATGGATACATGCAGAGAATATGGAAACCATCTATTCTTTTAAGACCTGCTTGGGTATTAAGAGTTGTAGGTGAAGAACAATTACGTATGTGGGCAGCAGATTTAGATAATATGTTTGCACATCCATTAGGAGCATTTGCATGGGTACTAGGTAGAAAGCCATCACAAAGACAAGGTTTATTAAAAGGACAAAGACAAAAACTTAGAGATGACTATTTAGCAGATACATTAAATCTTGGTAGAGGTGGTACAGATATATTTGATGCATCTTTAGAACAAGCTATGGAACATCAAAGAGCATTAACACAATCACATAGAGGTATGACTATAGGTTTTGACCCTAAAAGAGCTAGAGGATTTACACAGGTTACAAAAGATAATAAAAGATTTTATGGTGCAGGAACAAAAGAACTATTACAACTTGCAGATGACCCATTAGCTTCACGAATAGCTCAAATAGAATTTAATCCTGTTAGAGGTAGAGAACAATTTAATAGAAGCATTGATGAAATTAAACAAGAATTTTGGGATGGACCACCAGGAAGTTTATCTGATTGGAGAAAGTCTTTTGTATCTAATTCTGATGAATCAGGTAGATATACTAAATCTTTACTATCAAGTAGTAAAGTGCATTCAGATTCATACATAGATTCTATTGTTGCAAGAATACATGATAAGACAGGTGGTAGATACAGAGCTGCTGAATATACACCAGATGGTAAATTTGTTGGCAATGTATGGGACGAAAATTCTATAAAACCTACTGTTAAAAGTGAAAACAATGTAATTAAATATACGATTATAGAAGCTGGTGATGAAGAACTTATAGGACATATTGCAAAAGCAGATAATCAATTTGTAAAAATTACTGATAAAGGTGAAGAAGTAAAACTTAAATTTAATAGAGAAATGTCAGAATCACAGCATAAAAAATACACTAATTGGTTAAGAACTCAAAAAAGTGGTGTATGGAGTGACACACATCACTTCAAAGCATCAAGAACTGACATGACAGGTGATGTAGCTAGTAAGTATGACAAAGCATTAGAAACAATGTTCTCTGGTCTCATGGGTTCTACTACAAATGATTTATCTCGTTCTCCAGCTTTTAGACAATTTTATTGGAGATTTATAGAAAACATGTATGCAAATCTAGATGATGCTGCAAGAGCTGTGGTTCTTAAGCAAGCTAAAACTGTTATGGGTAGGTCACTTCCAGGAAGTAGAGCAAGAAAATATATCAAGAGTTTAGAAAATATGGGACAAGCTAATGCTTCAAAACTATTGGGTGTAGATGATTTAAGACAAGTTGATGAGTTAGCAAAAGCATACTCTTTAACAGAAACAAAAGATTTACTATACGATTTAAATAAAAGACACGTAATTACAGACATGCTTAGATTAGCAATGCCTTTCGCAGAAGTTTATCTTGAAATAGCAGGTACATGGTCAAGATTGTTACGAGGACAAAAAATGTTATTTGGTAGAAAAGTACAAAGAACTGTAGAGGCTATGCGTAAACCAAGTCTTTTTGGTGAGTATGAAGAAGAAGGATTCTTTACAACTGACCCACAATCAGGTGAAGAAATGTACAACATGAATTGGTTTGATAACATATTTGATTTAGACAGAAGTTTACAAAATCCTGAATCAGATGGATTAGGTGTTAATCCTATTACAGGAAAAGAAACTACAGAGATACCTAATGTAAATACAAAACTTAGGGGATATGCAAGTGGATTAAATATGGTTGCTGGAGATATTATACCTGGTCTTGGACCACTAGCACAGATACCTGCATCAGCTATGTTACCTTCAACTCCTGATATTGATAAAGTTTTCTTTCCTTATGGTAGACCAGTAGATGGTCCATCAGAAATGATAAATCCAATGTTTTATGCAAAGCAAGCTATACCTAGTTGGTTTAGAAAAGTTATAGTAGCAGGAGACTCTAACGATGCAGAGTTCTCTAGAGCTTATGCAAATCAAGTAAAAGAAATACAAAGAGCTATGTTTATGACACAAACATATGATGATTCAACACCAGAACAAGAAGTTGCATCATTAGAAAAAGCTAAAAGACTAGCTACACAAAGTTTATTACATAGAGCATTTATACAATTTTTAGCTCCTACAGGTGCTGTTTTACAATATGATTATGAAATAGGACCAGGAGGCAGAGCTTACTTAGACCCTAGAAAAACTGAAGGTGACCCAGAAGGTAAATACTTTGCACAAACTTTATTGTCTGATGCTTACTATCAAATGTTAGCTAAAGCTGGTGGAGATAGAGTTGTAGCTATTGCACAGTTTATAAAAGTATTTGGTTTTGAACCTACAGCTCTACTTACTTCTAAATCTAAATCAATTAGAAAAGTTTCTTTTACAGATGAAGGTGGCTACTTTAAACAATTAAACGAAGATGTATTTAAGAAATATCCTGATGTTGCATACTACATGTACCCTGATAGTCCGTTAGATGAATTTAATTGGCAGGCTTGGAACAAAGCATTTTCTGATGGAGATAGAGTTGATTTATCACCAGAAGAATATAAACAAGCTGTAAGACAAGCACAAGGCAGTTTAGCCTACGAACATGCTAGAAGAGTAATTATGGATGGTCCAATGTATGCTAACTTGCCATATCAAAAAAGAGTAGAACAATTATATCTTGTAAGATTGCAATTACAGAATCAATTCCCTGGTTATGGAGATACATCTACAGCACCACGTTCTTTGACTACACAAGCAAAAATAGACCAATTAACTGAGATGGTACAAAGAGATGGAGATACTCAAATAACAATGCCTGATGGAGAAACAAAAGCACTTAAAGATTTACCTGCAGTAAAAGGAATTATTAAATACCTTACAGCAAGACAAAGAGTTATGAATGTAATAAAATCAGAGTATGGATTAAATGCTACATTAAGTAGAGCGGAAGCCTCTCAGTATAGAGCTTATCTTAGGGGTGTTGCAAACAAGATTATGCTAGAAAATCCTGACTTTTACTTTATGTATTTCGATGTATTTAGAGTAGAAGTAGAAGAAGAAGTTACTTACTATGGAGGAGATATTTAATGTCTGAGCAACATACAGAATATACAGAAGAAGAACAAGCGGTTATAGATTCTATTCTGGGCAAAGATACACCTAAACAAGATGTTAGTTGGGGTGGATATGAATTTAGATTGCCAAATAAAAATAGACCTACAACATTTAATTCTGAATTATTTGATGACTTTTTAAGTATTTTCTTTTTAGGAGAGGACCAATTTGTAAGACAGTTTGGTCGTGATGTTAAAGATTTCTTTGGTCGTAGAGAAAGTGGACAGTTAGAACAAGAAGATTTACAAGTTCCAGAAGTAAGTTTAGCCCAGTATCATTTATGGGCAGAAGCACAATTTGGTGTACCTTTTGATGAGTTACCACCAAATGTAAAAGATAATATTAATTTTATTTATCAATCATTAGCTTATGACACACCTGCAGTAAAAGAAGCAGCAACAATAATATCAGAAGGCACAGATGTATTAATTGATTTACATCAAAAAGGAATACTACCAGAAGGATTAGACCATTTAAGTGATGACATTGTAGGTACAGCTATATCTTCAGCATATACAGACCAAGCAGATTTAGCTTATAAAGCATATATAAATAAACAATCATACGATGTTAACTACATTACAGAAGCTGCAATGGCTATAGATTTAGATTCAGCAGAAGAGTTAATGGATAAATTAGATAAGAATGAAATAACAGCAGAGGCGTACCTAGCAGGTTTAGATGCAATTATAGATAAAGAGTATGGTAAAGATTATGTACAACAATTTATAGATGAAGGGTTTGCTTCGTCAGCAGATGCAGAATTAGAGATGATGTATGGACCAGGTGTAGAAATGACACCTGAACAAGAAGCAATGCTAAGAACAAAACAATACTTTGGTGAACTTGATTACTATGGTATTGGACAATTAGATTTAGATGTATATAGTGAAGCAACATCACAAGGCACTATGCCTTTATATCAATCAGGTTTAGCAACATCTTTGTTTGCAAATGCATCAGCAGAAGACATTATGGATACACAACTTTTATTAGTTGAATCAGGATTCTTACAACCTTTTACATTTGTCTATGGTGTACTAGATAATAACCCTGGTGGAACAATAGATGCTATTGAATCTGCTATGTCAAGATTTAACTTAAATGGTGATGGTATGACTATGGAAGACTTATACAGTATTTTACTTGCACCAGGTAGCACAGCAGCAAATATGAATGTGTTTCTTAAAGAGTTTTTTAAAGACTCATTAGCAGATTACGGTTATGGTACTGGTGCTTTTGAACCTAATTATGGTGGAGAAAATGCATATCAAAACATTTTTAATTACACAAAACCTAATTTTACAAATGCAAGTAGTTACATATCATCAGCTATACAAGATGGTTTAGGTAGACCAGCATCAGATGGAGAGTTACAAGAGTTCTTTGACTTCTGGTCTAAACAAGATTATTCATTACAAAAACAAAATTTTGATATTAGGCAAAAAAATATGCAAATACAACTCGAAGATGCTAGGAGAAGAAGAGGACTTGCAGGTCAAGGAAGAGTTGGAGACTTTGAACCTACAGCATTAGAAGCAGAAATAGATATACCAGCAGCTATGGCAACAAGTTTTGATAACTTCATGAGAGATACTTATGGAGACTTAATAGCAGGGAGTCAAGCAGATGCAGCATATAGGAAGTCTTTTGCTAACATTATGGCTAGTTTGGCAGCCATCGGTAATCAATCAGGAAACTAATATGGAATTAACAGAAGAATTAATTGCTGAAATAGAAGAGCTAGAGGGATTTAAAAGTGAAGCATATGAAGATGTAAATGGAACTCTAACTATTGGTTTTGGTCATACTAATGCTACAGAAACATTTGACTTCGAAGAAGGTGATGAAATTGATAGAGAAAAAGCTATAGAAATATTGCAATTAGATTTGAACCATGCAGAAGAAACTGTCAAAAGACTTATAAATAATAGTCCAAATATATCGATTGAGGATTTTTCAGATGCAGAACTTATGTATGCAACATTAGTTTATTTTAATAGACCTTGGACTTTACGTAATCTTGAAGGAGACATAGGAACTTATGAAGGTCTAGAACTCATTTCTAAAGGTAATGCTATAGATATTAGAGAAGACCAAGAAAAAAAGTTTGCTAGAAAATATAATGGTGAAGTTCCTGTATGGGCAATGAATAGGTTAGACAAAGAGGGAAAATTTACAAATTTTGATTTTGAAGATGATGATGATACAGATGATGGTGGTACTGTTCCAACAGAAGTACAAAGAATATTCAAAAAAGTAGGTAGCTATATGATACCTGATGATGCTACAAATGAATTATGGTCTAGAGCATTACAAGAACTTTATGGTGTATCTGATGCAAGACCATATTGGACAGCAGAAAAAATACAGGAAGAATCTAATAGAGAACCTACTATTACTATGACATCAGATTTCTTTGACCCTATGAACGATGTACCTCAGTATTTTAGAAAACTAGGTGAATTAATAAAAGGAAAAGTAAAAGAAGTTGTAGGAACTCCCATAAAAACACAGTTAGATTTCATGGAAAAAGTATATAATAAAGAAGAACAAAAATGATAACAATATATAAAGATGGTGAAGAAAGACAAATAGATAGAGCAGACCTAGAACTTTATGAGGGAGATGGTTGGTCTACAAGTAAACCTGCACCAAGCAGAGGATTAGCAAACTGGGTTCATAGTGATAAGTTAGTTGCAGACTATGTATACGTACAAGATGGAGTAGTTTATTTTGCTTATGATATATCAACTTTAGTTGGTTATCCTGCTTACATTTCTTATATTGCTAATGGTCTTAGTGCTAATAGATACAATACTAATTGGGGTGTATCAGCAGATGGAGAAGATAGAGTAGGTCCAGCGTTATCAAACACACCTCCTCCAGGAACAATAATACAAGACGCAAGTCTTACAATGCAAGGTTTTAATATTGGTGGTAAGTTTGCACCACAAGCAAATAATAATTTTTCTGATTTTGTATTTGAAGGTTTTGAAGAACTAAAAACATCTTATCCATTTTTGTTTGATGAAATAAATGGTGAAGCTGTTGGATTAACTTTATTATTTCAATCATTAGCTTTAGGTACTTCTTTAACATCTGAACAATTAAGTAGAGCAGGTTTAACAACAGGTTATACACAAGGACAATTAGATTTTTTAAATGCAACAGTATTGACTGGTGGTGATGACCCTTTATCATTTAATTTAAATGGTGAATCAGTTACTAATCAAAAGTATGCAAAACTTCTTGGAACAAAAGAAAATGAACTTGTTACTGCTATGAATGACATTGGTATAAATGCAGATGCATTTAAAAAAGAAAATCCAGAACTATATAAAAATTTACTTGACCAAACAGTTAGAGGTAAAATAACAAGTACTTTATTAGATGAGTACTTAGGATTTGTATTAGGAATTGAAGGTTTTGATTATGGAAAAGATAGTAGTTATTATCAAATATTTTCTGGACCAAGAAGTGAATTAAATAATCCTACATGGAATCAGTCAAATGCTTCTTTTACACAAGGCATTACTGCACAAAATCAAGCTATAAGATATATAGGTTTATCACGTTGGAATGCTTTATCAAGAGAAGAACAAAATAACTTGGTAGAACTTTACGCAAATGACCAAGGTACTTTTAATAGTACAATGCAACAAATGTTTGATAATGACCCAATATGGGGAGAAAAATTTGGAGGTAAAAATTTAAATTATTCTATGGTAGTAGGTCCATATAAAAACTTTTGGCAAGGAGAATTTGGAGAAGTAGCTGATGAACTTGATGAAACTTTTCTTGAAGGAGTTGGTTTATCACAAATAGAAGCTAGAAAAAAATATAGAACATCTGCTTATAATCAAAGAAATGAATATTTTATGAATAAAATGGCAGAAAAAATATCAGCTTCTTTAGGTGGTAACATGCTTAGAGATACTAGGATAGGATAATGGCTATACGTTCATACTTTAGAAGAGACCAACTTACACCTATAACTGTTGATGACCAAACAGATGATGGTAAAAGATTTATTGCAGAACTAGAATCAAATGGATATTTTCAAGATGAAGCAAGAGCAATACAAGAATCACAGTCTTTACCAGGTGGTATAAATTATTCTGGTCCAGCAGCATCAGCATCTACACCTGTTGCAGAAGAAGAACCTATTAATTTAAGTCCTAATCAAGTTTATTTACGTTTACCGTGGCTCAAAGCATTTGCTGGTGGCAATGCAGATAAATTAGTTGACGCATACATTAAAGGATATATAGAAGGAGATGCTTCTGAAACAGCAGCTACTGCAGCTATGAGAGAAATACCAGAATATAATACAGTATTTCCTGGCATAGTAAATACAGAAACAGGAGCTATAAGAATGTCAGAGGGTTCTTATGTTGCTGGATTTGAACAAATAAAAGCATCTCTTGTTGGTCAAGGTTTAGGTGGTTATGCTAAACAAAAAGGAAGAGAAATATATGCAACAATGGTAGGTAATCAAGTATCTCCTAATGAATACATAAATAGAGTGACAACTGTTAGAAGTAGAATATTTGACAGAATGGATGAAGGTATGAAACAAAACATTGTAGCAGCATACAATGATTACTATTCAAATGAACTTGGTGAACAAATTCAATTAGAGGAATCATCAATATTAGCTTTAGCTATTGACCCTAATTTAAACACAGACATACTTAACAAAAGAATAACTGCATCTGAATTAGGTGCTGTATATACAACTGAAGTAGGAGAGGATGTATCACTTCAAAGAATACAAGAATTTACACAAGCAGGAATCACATTAGGTAGAGCAAGAACACAGTTTGCACAAGCCGCTACTACAGCAAGATTATTAGGAAGTATGGCTAGAAGACAAAATAGAAATACTACTGTTGGTACAGCTTCTAATGTATTAGATGCAACTTTATTTAAAGATGAAGATTTAATGCAAGAAATTGCAGCGATTGAAGCACAAAATATATCTGGTAGTTCTATTGCAACTGGAGCAATGAGAACACAGGGTGGACAAGTTACTGGTCTTACAGAAAATTAAATCTAAACCTTTACTTTAGATTATAAATATTGTATACTACATATAGTGCCTGACGAGTTCGGCACACAAAATATAGGGTCGTAAACAGTTGGTTATCCAAGGTGTCCAACTAGTACCAAAAATCCCTTGCGACATCCCTTTTAATTACCTAGCGATTATTGTTATGGGATTTTTTATGCTAGAGAAAATGGAGAAAATAATGGAAGAAATAAACCAAGAAGAAACAAAAGAAGAAACTACAGTAGATGAAGTTATAGATGAATCTACAGATGGTATTAAACAACTTAGAGATGAGTATAAAAAGCTAAAGGCTGAGAACAAAGCGTTTAAAGCCAATGCCATGAATAATGCATTGAGTTCTTTAGGACTACAAGCAGATAAAGGAATAGGAAAAGCTGTTACAAAACTCTATACAGGTGATGTCACAGTAGAAGCAATACAGGATTTTGTTGCAAAAGAGTTTGGAGAAGTTAGTAGTTCCACACAACCTGCAGCACCTGAAGATATGACTCAGAATGTAGTGGATGCTCAATCACGTGTTGAGACTTTAAATCAAATTGGTGTAAATGCAGAACCTGTTGATGTACAAGCAGAGTTTGCAAAATTCGTTAGAGATTCCAACGCTAAACCAAGAGATACTATTAACGCAAAATTGCGTATGATGGATACTCTTAAAGAACAAAAGTAATAATTTATAGGAGAAGATAAAAATGGCAGAAATATCGTTAACAAACAATACGATTTATGCACAAAACATTAATAACTTCGCTGGTGAATTGTTTAAAGTTGGTGGTCAAAGAACACCTTTATTATCCGCAGTTGGTGGATTAAATGGAGGAAAGACATTAAACTCTACATTTTGGCAAGTCCAAGTAGAAGATAATGCTTCTATTTCTTCAGAACCAACAAAAGGACAAGAAGGTTCTTCACCTACAGAATACCTTGGAAGAGACAGAGCTGCTTACACATACGTAACTCAAATTTTCCACAAAGGTGTACAAATGACATATACCGCTTTAGCATCTACACAAAACCAAAATCCTTTTGATTTATCAGACAATATTGCTAACGCCTCCGATGGAGACGGTACAACAACTGCTGGTGATAAATTGGCTCTTTTTGGTGGTAGCCCAGTGGCAGATGAATTTGCTTTCCAGATGGAAAAAGCAATGGAAAAAGTAGCAAGAGAAGTTGAGTGGTTTGC
>CENQ01018616.1_pt1 | contig 19641 bp, 20 predicted proteins | sample 356171 | NCBI WGS metagenome assembly CENQ01 (sample SAMEA2619802, study PRJEB7988) | marine metagenome | biome: marine biome (ENVO:00000447); feature: surface water layer (ENVO:00002042); material: "saline water (ENVO:00002010), including plankton (ENVO:xxxxxxxx)" | depth 5 m
TTGGAAAATCGGCTTCAGACATAATTGAGTTAACAACTGCAAATACAGTCACTCATTATGAAATCCTCGAGGTATGGTATTAAGGTGATAATCTACTAATCAGCCAACCATCTTTGTTCTTTTTATAAACAAACCTATCATGAAGTCTTCTTTCACCACCCTGCCAAAACTCAAACTCATCGGGAATTATTCGGATTCCGCCCCAGAAATCTGGTAAATCTATTTCTCTATTTAAAAAATGATTTTGTATTTCTTGAAATCTATCCTCCAAAAGACTCTTGGATTTGATAATAGAGCTCTGCTTTGAGACCCAGGCAGAAATCTGACTCATCTTAGGTCTACTTTTAAAATATTTTTCCACCTCAGATTTATCAAGCATCTCAGTGAATCCTCTTATTTGAACTTGTCGATCAAGTTCATACCATGGAAAAAGAACACTGACCTGCTTATTTACTTCTATATCTTGAGCCTTTTTACTCTTTAAATTTGTATAAAAAACAAGACCAGTTGAACTGAATTCTTTCATTAAAACAGTTCTCTGACTATTCCTACCTTTTGAATCGGACGTTGCTAGAACCATTGCCGTAGGATCGGTCATCGATGAGTCTGCCACATCGTCAATCCAAACTTTAAATTGATCAAAAGGGTCAATACATAATTTTTCTCTACTAAGAGTTGAACGCTTATACTCTCTTCTTTCGTTTTTTAAATCCAAAACTTCGACACCCTAATAATCAAATTTTACCAAGACTATGACCACCATCCACTGGGATACAAATACCATTGAGATACGAGCCAGCATCACTGGCTAATAAGAGAAATGGTGCGGTTATTTCATCCATATCTCCAGCTCTTTTTGGAACAATTGTTTTCATATACTTAACAAAAGAAGGCTGTAAAAAATAATGTTCGGTCATTTCGGTGACAAAAAAACCAGGGCAAAGTGCATTCACTCTTATCTTATATTCACTCCATTCTAATGCTAAAGCCTTTGTAAGCTGAATTACTGCAGCTTTTGAAGCAGCGTAACTTGCTCTATTCAGCGCCACTCGGAGTCCCATAATCGAAGCGGTATTTACGATTGACCCTGAAACCTCCTCGCTGATCATTCGTTTAGCGGCTTCTTTGGCGACCATCCAAACTCCCTTCAGATTTGTATCCAATATTTTATCCCAACTTGACTCGTCCACATCCAACGCTTTCTCAGGTTTTGCCACCCCTGCATTGTTACAGACTAAGTTTACCACTCCATATCTTTTCTCCACTTCATCAAAGCAATTCTTGATGGACTTACTTTTAGTTACATCTACAGGGATACTGACTACCTCTCCACCCAGTGATAAAATTTCACGAGCCACATTTTCTAGTTTTTCAGTTCTCCGCGCGGTAACAACCACTTTAGCACCCCGAATTGCAAGCTCTTTTGCAAAATGTGCTCCCAACCCACTAGAAGCGCCAGTGACTAACGCGACTTTTCCAGACATATCAAACTCGCTATGTTTCATAATCTTTCCTTGGACTAGCCATATGTAATTAAACGGTCATCATCATTCAAAATTAGGTGGGAGATGTTGTTAAAACCAGTTAGATTTATTTTCTCTTGATTGAAAAAAAAATGCGTCACTCCCGTATTTAGATACTGCAGATTAAGATCAAAAACCTTTTCATCGGGGATTTGTAGTACTAGACCCAAAAGCATACTGATTGACCCTCCTGACGCAATTACTAGAGCTTTAGAACCAGTTTGTGAATTTGACATTATATTTTCGAGAGACTCACTGACACGAGATTTAAAAACATCCCACTTTTCATCAACATCAGGTAACTGATCTGACACCCAAACATTTAGAATCTTTCTTAAAAGTCGATAATAATTTTTTTTGTCTTTCGGATTTTTTTTTGCTTTTTTATAAGAATCATCATCCCCAAAAATTTTACCGTAAGCCAAAAACAGGTTTTCAAAGTCATATTCATTGAGACCTGGCAATATGTCTAAGTTATATTTAGATAATTGCATACCCTCACAGACCTGCGATATTGTTTGCCTGTGACGCCGCATATCACCGCAAACGAAGCGGTCAAAAATAATATTTCGAGAAACAAAAAACTCTCCCAAAACATTCGATTGTTTAAAACCAATTTCTGAAAGCTGATCATAATCAGAAGAACCAAAAGAGGCTTGACCATGACGCACCAGGTATAGCTCACTCATAAGTAACTTCTCTCTAAGTTCAAAATGGTAGTATATCAGATCAATAAAACTTCAAAGAGAAGTATACCCTTCTAAAAAAATCGAAGTATCAAAATATATCTTTCTGATTATTTGTACATTAAACGGCTGGTCACAGGTTCAGCATATATTCCTACTGCGATCTCCCTTAGATCATCTGAGAAATCTTGTAGATGAACTAAAAATTTTTCTTCAGAATGATTCCAATTCTCTCGAGGCCAAAGCTTTTTCAACTTATCAATAACTTTTTGCTCATCAGGATTGCTTAGTGCCCACGCAATTATATTTGATGGGAAAAGACAGTAGTTGTTATGTATTTGTCTATCAACTTCTATGGCAAGATCTTCAACAGAATCAAAATTTTGTGAAATCTTATGGCCAAAGGTCACTTTCACTCTGCCTTTATAATCGAGGAATCCTCTCACAATACTGTCCAAATCTTCAAACTTTGATTTCTTATAGTTTAGCCCAATCCTTTTGGCATGAATCTCAGCGACTTTCTGTCTGATGCACGGGTCATACTCATAAGAAATAGCAACTGGAATAACATTCAATTTCTGTATAAATTCAGAGAACTGTTCACCTTTTGCCTTCGCTAAGCTGAGCATCTTTAAAAGTGCTGTGTCAGTTAAATCTTTTCCATTTTTAGCTCTGCCCTCTGCCTGAGCAATCCATACTGAAGACTTATCAACAGTTAAACTTTGTTGAATATACCTTGATAATCTTTTCAAAAACTCTAATTTTTTACGTCGATTTTCAAAGGATCTTTTAACAATAAAACTTTTGTTTATTCTTATAAGATCTATCGCATATTGCCTACTGAGTAGATTATCTCCGATTGCTATTCGGACCGTAGCGCGTTTTGCTTGTCTCATACCTAAATTGACTAACGCAGGGTCTAATGCAATATCTCTGTGATTACTAAGAAAAAGATATGAACAGTTGGCTTTCAAATTATCTAATCCTACAAATTCGTATCCATCAGTTGTTTTATCCAATGTATCCTGCAATCTCTTTGAAATCTCCTCTTGAAAATCTTCAATGCTTTCAATATTCGACAATAATTTTGTGAGCTTATACCGGACAAATAGTCGACTAAAGTAATAATAAAAATAAGTTAACGGTGAGTTATTTATAGAAAGTTTTTTAGATATAAGAAGATTTAAGAAATGTTTGTTTTGGACGAGGCGAAGCATAGCATCTGTCGCCTCCTCGTTAGTATACGGTCTAATATCATCAAATAAATCCAAAAGAGACCCCCAAATATAGTTATTTTTAAACTACTTACTTTCTTGAAACATACCATTGAATTTTTGATGATGTTTTTTCAACTTTATCAACTACATCAAGAACTAGGGCAAAAAGAGCCATTCGAACTGCTATACCATTATCTGCCTGTCTAAAAATAGCGAGATTGGGATTGCTATCGAGATCAAAATCAATTTCATTTGCCTCAGGTCTGCTGTCTCGAGGAAGTGGATGCATTACTACAGTGTCAGATGAACAATATTTTGTATAAATATCATCGTTCAAAACAAACTTTCCTCTGTACTTAGAAGCCATCTCTTTATTTTCAAAACGTTCTTCTTGAATTCTAGTGGTGTAAATGATGTCAACATCTCCAATACCTTTATAGAAATCCTCGCAATCATTTACCTGAATGTTTGCCGCCCTCATTGATTCGATAATATCCTTCGGCATTGACAACTCAGGGGGAGAAATTAACACTACTGAAACCCCTTGATATAATGAAAGTAGCTTACATAATGAGTGAACTGTGCGACCAAAGAGTAAATCACCAACTAACGCAATACGTAGGTTATTAATGTCACGATTTTTTGCCCTGAGCTCTTTTTTTATTGTGAAAAGATCCAGTAAAGCTTGAGTTGGGTGCTCATTTGCACCATCACCACCGTTAATAACTGGCACGCGACTGTATTCCGCAAATTTTTCAACTGATCCACTTGTTGGATGTCTTAAGCAGATAATGTCACTATAACCAGAAAGAATTCGCGCAGAATCTTGAAGTGATTCACCCTTTACAAACGCACTGCTTGAAATATCTGATGTTTCTCTTACGTGACCTCCCAAAAGATTAAAAGCGGAACCAAAACTAATCCTCGTTCGAGTACTAGGCTCGAGAAATATATTGCCTAAAATCGCACCATCAAGGGCCTTCGTGACACGTTCCCTGTTGGCAAAAGGTTGCATTTGGTCTGCGACAGCGAAGATTCTTTCAACATCATCCAAAGAGAATTGTTCAATAGATAAAATACTGGCACCCGTAAAGCTCAATATTGCTCTCCCTAAATAATTTGGGCGATTCTACCCGTTTTTAATCAATCACTCTAGGTTTGTATGGAAATCTCTTTCAATCACTGATAACCATTCCATTAATTGATTTAGTATGGTTATGGCCTTCTCAGATTTAAGGGATCGCTTCAAACAGGTTATTTCGTCTCTCGTTTTATTGATCGATTTCCTGCCGTCAATTCCATTTACTAGTCGATCACGACAAATCTCTGTCCATATTTTTCTTTCATCTTGCGAAAAAGATTCTGGATAATTTCGTCCACGATATAAAAAAAGGAGCTCATTCATCCTATTATCATTGAATATATATGAATTATTTGAAAAATCCTCCATTGATGCACTCCTTACACTCTCTAAAGTTTTAATATCCTCTTTCGGGATAAAACCAGAATAAAGAGCAGATTCTGCCGATTTTGTACTTTGAGCAGTTTGTGATTGATAAATCTGTCTTAACTTTTCACTTATGTCAGACTGAATTAATTTCTCCATATTGAAGCGACAAATTTCCATATCTAGTGCTAATTTTTGGGCAATTTCTGGGGTAATTAAATTAATAGGAGTTACTGCAGGAGCTTTATTTAGCGAGATAATTAATGGTGTAAAAATGTCACTTGATCGTTCAGATACATGTAAATTAAAGAAATTCTCTTGCAGAGTTTCAACACTGTTATTAATTAGGCATGATGGATCTTTCATTAAATTCCAGCAAATCATCGCATTTTTATTCTCTGGATGTTTTGCTAGCGGTAACATCACAGTTCCATACATATTGTCGCTAGACAAGATTCCAGAGACATAGAAGAATGGACGTTTGTCATTAGTATTTATTATTTTCTCAACTTCATGTTTTTTCCGATTGTTATATAAATAATCAAACAACTTTGGTTGTTTTGATTTTATCAGTTTTGCTATTGAGATCGTCGCGTACACATCAGATAACGCGTCATGCGCATCAGAATGGTCAATGCCATTGGCCCGAGTCAAATCCTCAAGTTTAAAGCTTGGCTTTCCATCAACATGGTTCGGCCACTCGATCCCTTCTGGCCTCAATGCTCTGGCCAACCTCATCATGTCTAAAATATCCCATCGAGTATTCCCGTTTTTCCACTCTCGCTCGTAAGGATCAAAAAAGTTTCGATACAACGTAAATCGCGTAAACTCATCATCAAATTTAATACTGTTATAACCAACACTGCATGTGCCCGGCTTAATCATTTCCGCATGAATAGTCGATATAAAATCGGGTTCTTTGAGTCCTTCTGAGTATGCTTGCTGAAGCGATATTCCCGTCACAAGACAGGCTTGTGGCGATGGGATAATATCAAGATGGGGCTTACAAAATAATACGATCGGATCGCCAATAATATCTAAATTCTCATTAGTTCGAATTCCGGCAAATTGTAATGGTTGATCGAAAGAAGGATTGATCCCAGATGTTTCATAGTCATGCCAGAAAAGTGACTGATTCATTTTTCAATGACTATTTATTGCTGCTCTTCAAGATCATTAACATAGTTGATGGGCTGGGAATTTGGCAAATCAACTTCACTCATGGATTTGACTCGCTGTTCAAGTGAGTAAAGCTTCTGAATTGTTTGTCTTCTAAAACTATCAATAGCGGTAACCGCTTCGTATATCTCAACTTGAGATCTCTCATGTTTGTCTTGCAAAATCTTCATTTTGTTAAGCCGATCACTTAATTTCATGATATTTTTGTCCAGCGCTTTGAGTTCTTTATCAGTATTACTGTATAAAGTTTTGTTATCAGTAACTCTTTTCTCAGTTAATTCAAGATTCGTTTTCAAAGATTCAAGATTCGCCTTTGATTGATTGTTTTGATTTGCCAAAAATGAAATATCTTTCTTATTTGATGCGATATTTGTTTTGTTTCTATCATTTGATACACCCCACAATTTTCTAATTTCGCTCCAGTGTCTCTTCAAATCACTTTCATGTTTACTGAGTTTCAATTGCAATGCTGCCCCAGATTGACTCACTGATTCATCAGTACTCATCAGACGAGACTCTAATTCATCAAAACGAATAGACAAATTCTCATGTTTTTTTGCCAAAACAACATACTCATAACCCCCATAACCTCCAGCAATTAAAAGTAACAGTAAAATTAGAACTGAAAACTTATTACTTGAGCCGCCACCTGAAATTGACGGTTTGTTAGATTTATTAACATCTGAGTTACCCTGACCGCCAGAATTCGATGATCCTTTCCTACCAATCATTTCGCGTCTATCAGGTACAATTGGAGGCGTCGATTTTTTATCCATTAGACTTCCTCTGTTTTTACTGATTAGTCATACTTATACTTTATCAATTATTAGGAGTCATAACCACTTATAAAAAAGCCCGCAAACCAAGGATCTGCAGGCTTTTAACACATACAAAAACATTTGTATGGGAACAACAAAAGAGGGTGATTACATCATACCACCCATACCGCCCATGCCGCCCATGCCGCCCATGCCGCCCATATCAGGCATACCACCAGCTGCAGGTGTGTCCTCGACCACTTCAGAGACCATTGCCTCGGTAGTAATCATTAATCCAGCAATAGATGCCGCGGCTTGAAGTGCAGTTCTTGTAACTTTGGCAGGATCAAGGATTCCCATTTCTATCATATCACCATACTCGCCAGTACCCGCGTTGTAGCCAAAGCTATCCTTACCCTGCTTAACTTTATCTACGACCACAGAACCTTCGTCTCCAGAATTCTCAACAATCTGTCTCAATGGAGTTTCCATCGCTCTCAACGCAATCGAAACGCCCACCGTTTGATCATTATTCTCGCCTTCAAGATCTGATATTTTTTGTAAAACTCGAATCAAGGCAACTCCACCACCAGCCACTACACCTTCCTCTACTGCGGCTCGAGTCGCGTGCAGAGCATCTTCAACTCTAGCTTTCTTTTCCTTCATCTCAATTTCAGTTGTGGCTCCGACCTTTATCACTGCCACACCGCCAGCTAACTTCGCGACACGCTCTTGGAGCTTTTCACGATCATAATCAGAGCTCGTCTCCTCAATCTGCGCTCGAATCTGCTTGACTCTTGATTCGATCGCCTCTCCTTGCCCTGCACCATCTACGATAGTGGTGTTCTCTTTTGTCATAGTAACGCGCTTAGCTGTACCCAAATGTTCAATCGTTGCTCCCTCAAGGTCTAGGCCAACTTCCTCTGAAATCACAGTGCCACCAGTAAGGATTGCGATGTCTTCCAACATTGCCTTTCGCCTGTCACCAAATCCTGGTGCTTTACAAGCAGATACCTTAACAATTCCTCGAAGATTGTTTACCACTAATGTTGCTAAAGCCTCGCCTTCAACATCTTCGGCGATTATCAGAAGAGGTTTGCCCGCTTTCGCAACTGCTTCCAGTAAGGGGAGAAGCTCCCGAATATTCGAGATTTTTTTATCCGCCAATAAAATGAGTGGGCTTTCTTGCTCAGTGCTCATGTTATCTTGATTATTTATAAAGTATGGAGACAAATAGCCACGATCAAACTGCATTCCCTCAACAATATCCAGTTCATTTTCTAGGCCACTGCCTTCCTCAACAGTTATCACTCCCTCTTTTCCAACTTTATCCATTGCTTCGGCGATAATATCACCGATCGCAGTATCACTATTGGCTGAGATTGTTCCAACCTGCGCTATCTCTTTGCTGTCAGAGCATGGCTTAGCGATCGAAGCAATCTCTTCTGTAGCTGCCAGCACGGCTTTGTCGATCCCTCTCTTTAAATCCATTGGATTCATGCCTGCAGCAACAGACTTCAAACCTTCATTGACAATGGTCTGAGCTAAGACTGTAGCAGTTGTAGTTCCGTCACCAGCATCATCTGATGCTTTCGATGCAACATCTTTAATCATTTGAGCTCCCATATTCTCAAATTTATCCTTCAACTCAATTTCTTTTGCAACAGAGACACCGTCTTTGGTGACTGTTGGAGCACCAAACGATTTATCTAAAACTACATTCCGTCCCTTTGGACCGAGTGTTACCTTTACCGCATTCGACAAGACATTGACTCCTTCAAGCATACCTTGACGTGCGTTATTACCAAATTTAACTTCTTTAGCTGTCATGATTGTTTCCTTAACCTAAATTTTATTTTTGTGTGTTATGCGTCGATGACTGCTTTTATGTCACTTTCACTGAGGATTATTAGCTCTTCACCATCAACATCAATTTTGTCATTCCCGGCATACTGACCGAAAACAACAGTATCACCAACTTTCACATCTACTGCCCTAACCTCTCCGTTATCTAAAATACGTCCGCTACCAACAGCGACAACTTCTCCTTGGTTTGGCTTCTCCTGTGCAGAACCGGGCAATAATATTCCGCCTGCGGTCGTTTGTTCTTCTTCTTCGCGCCGAACGATGACTCGGTCGTGCAATGGACGAATTTTCATAATTTTTCTCCAAAAGATAGATTTTTATTTATAGTTTAATCGCGTTAACTTTCGCTAATTGGAAATATGGTGATTCACATTAACATTTTCAAGTGTCTTTGGTATTTTTTTTAAATTTTTTTTGATCTCGGTGCTCCCAAAATTCGCCATCGATAATATCTCTCGAGGACTCATCATCCCTCGTCTCTTCAAACGAAAATATACGTCCAAAAAAAGATTGAAAGGATCCAAGAATATATTTTGCAATTTGTTTACGAGTAAAAGGTAGAGCAAAGACAAGACCGATTAGATCGGAAATAAACCCCGGAATTAATAGGAATACACCACCAAAGGCTAAAAGTAATCCCTGAATAAACTCTGAATTTGGACTTTTGCCAGATGAAATTCTCTCTCTAGCTTTTGTGATAGTTTTAATCCCTTGTTTTTTAATATAACTAATGCCAAGGACGGCAGTCATTATGATGAGTGCTAATACTTTCAATGACCCGATGGATTCAGAAGCTAAAAAGAGCACGTAAAGCTCGAAAACAATCAGACTCAGCAATAACAAAGGTATAAATCTTAATCGCATCGTCGTATCCTAATGTATTTTTGGACTGCACCTCAATTTATTTAAGTAAGAGGATAATTTTTAATTTGTATCTACTCAATCCTCTTAAACTGAGAAATATAATCTAAGAAAAACTAACCAGATTGAGGCAAATAAGGAGAGCATTTATTTCTTATGCTAGGATATAACAAAATCAAATTAAGATTTTAAATTCTCCGAAATAGGCTGAAATAGAATGCAAGATAATAGCCTTGTGGGCAGTGTAATGAACACAAGAATGCTGACGTGTATTTTCACAGGTTTTGCATCTGGTCTTCCATATTACGTTTTGATTCAACTCATACCCGCATGGCTTAGAACTGAAGGAGTAGGGTTAGCTGAAATTGGTCTTCTTTCATTAACGCAACTTCCTTATACACTCAAATTTATATGGGCTCCACTATTAGACACTTTTAGTTTGAAAATCTTGAGACTGGATATGGGTTTGCGGCGCAGTTGGATGTTCGTAACACAAGTAGTCCTCCTAGTAGGGATAAGTTTTTTAGGTTTTCTTGATCCAACACATCACCTATTCGAAATAACAATCTTGTGTATTAGTGTTGCAGTATTTAGTGCAACCTTTGATATCTCGATAGACGCTTTCAGGCGTCAGATTTTACCAGATTTAGAATTAGGTCTAGGCAATTCTATTCATGTAAACGCATATAGGATAAGTAGCCTGATTCCGGGTAGCTTGTCTCTAATGCTGGCTGATTTAATTTCCTGGAACTTTGCGTTTGTAGTTACCAGCGCATTTTTTATTGCTGGCATCATCATGACTCTTTTTGTAAAAGAACCTCAGATAAGTCCTCAATTAAAAGAAACAGGTCACAGTCGATTTACTGCGCCATTCCTCGAATTCTTTTCAAGAAATGGAATGAAAAATAGCTTTTTAATCTTGCTGTTCATGCTCACTTATAAGTTGGGAGACAGTATGGCTACTTCTCTTGCAACACCATTTTACATAGATCTAGGTTTCTCCTTAACCGATATCGGTCTAGTTGCAAAAAATGCAGCGCTTTGGACAAGTATTATCGGCGGAATTCTAGGTGGAATTATTATGATTCGAATCGGAATAAATAAAGCATTATGGATTTTTGGTCTTATCCAAATAATATCCATTCTCGGGTTTGCGATACTCGCGAGAGTGGGAGAAAATCTTTGGCTTCTTGGTGCAGTAGTTGGATTTGAGTACCTTGGAGTCGGACTAGGAACCGCCGCATTTATAGCCTATATTGCCAAAACTACGAGTAAAGCCTTTGCCGCAACCCAATTTGCGCTTTTTACTGCATTGACAGCAGTTCCCAGAACAACGATTAGTGCTTCCTCTGGTTATATAGTCGAATTGATGGGATGGGAGCACTTTTTCTACCTCTGCACAGCGCTTGCTATTCCTGGAATGGTACTGTTGCTAAAAATTGCGCCTTGGGATAGTGACTCTAAAGTTTAAGAGCCAGATTATTTAAAAAATACTGCCAATCAAAAAGCACCCCGGGATCAGTTTTTCTTCCGGGTGAAATTTTGCTGTGACCTACTATTTGGTCAATAGTTAACTTTGAGTAGTTATGTATGCAACACTTTGAGAGCTCAATCAAAGACATATATTGTTGATTGGTATACTTAATGTTTTCAGTTCCCTCAAGTTCAATACCAATACTAAAATCATTACAATTTGATCTACCGTTATATTCTGACAGCCCAGCATGCCAGGCTCTGTGATCCAATGAAACGAATTGAATAATTTCTCCCGATCTCTTTATATATAAGTGAGATGAGACTTTTAAATTGATTAATTGCTCAAAATAAGGATCTTTTGTGTGATCTAATTGATTTGTAAAAAATTCCTCCACAAACTCGTTATCAAAAATCCCTGGTGGCAAACTAATTCCATGAATAACTAATAAACTAATTTCAATATTTTCAGGCCGCAAGTCATAATTAGGCGAGGGGACTTGCTTCACCGACTGAACCCAACCATTTTCAAGTTGATACATGATAATTTTTTTTTATGACGCAAAATTATTAATCAAATTTGAGTTAATATTACACTTTGCGGTTTGTAATGAGAAATTGCTTTTGAACAAATTATCGACATTACTTGAGAAAGATATCCCAAGATGCATTAGCAGAGCACTCGAGGAAGATATCAATTCAGGAGACATAACGTCTAAACTAATTCCTGAAAAACTCCGATCAAAGGCAGAGATAGTAACGCGAGAATTCGCAATATTATGCGGAGTTAGTTGGGTCAATGAAATATTTGCCCAATTAGATGCATCGGTACAACTTCATTGGCTTGCAGAAGATGGAGATCAAATTAAACCGGACCAGGTATTTTTAAAACTTGAAGGTAGTACCAAAGTTCTATTGACCGCGGAGAGAACTATCCTTAATTTTTTGCAAACCCTCTCAGGTACAGCCACAAGAGCATATCAATATGCTCAAATTGCTAAACACTCTAATATTCAAATCCTAGATACGCGAAAAACGATCCCAGGTTTGAGACTTGCACAAAAATACGCAGTTTCAATTGGAGGTTGTACAAATCATCGATTAGGTCTGTATGATGCGTTTCTTATAAAAGAAAATCATATAAAAGCTTGCGGTGGTATTTCCATGGCTATTGAGCGAGCGAGGAAGATTGAGCCTAACTGTGAAATTCAGATAGAGGTAGAAAATTTAGAGGAATTTCGCCAAGCAATTAATGCTAAAGCAGACATTATCCTTGTTGATAATTTTTCTACCGAAGATATGAAAAATATAAGCAGGATAGAGACTAACAGTACAAAAATTGAAGCCTCTGGAAATATCAACTTGAATAATCTCGCAAACCATTTGAAATCAAGTCTGCAGATCAATCGAATATCCTGTGGTGATTTAACTAAGTCAATAAAAGCAATTGATTTATCGATGAGATTGCTAGATTAAACTTTTATGACGGAAAATGATGTAGAGAAATGAATCTAGAATTCTCAAATTTATACTCTATATATATGCTTATATTTGGGTTAGTCGTCGGAAGTTTTCTAAACGTTATAATCATAAGATTACCCAAAACCTTAAAGGTTATTTGGGCTAACTCTAATAAATATACGGATTTAACTAGCGATAATTTTTCAATTTATAAAAACATGCTATGGAAAGGCAGATCCAAATGTTCTCACTGTAATTCAGTCATAAGAGCACAGGATAATATTCCAATATTGAGTTATCTACTCTTAAGGGGTATCTGCCCAAAATGCAAAAATAAGATATCAATCCAGTATCCCATTGTAGAGATACTTACCGGTGGATGCTTTTTTATATTATTTTTTATTGCAGAAACTATGCTTCAGTGGGGAATTTTGGCGCTTTTCTTTTCTTTTTTAATTGTACTTTTCACTATAGACATTAACGAGATGATATTGCCAGACATCTTGACTATCCCTTTATTGTGGATTGGATTGCTCATTAATATTAATGGTTATTTTGTTAAATTAGATGACGCCGTCATTGGCGCTTTTTTGGGTTACGCAATTCTTTGGTCTATATTTTGGCTCTTCAAGCTAATTACTGGGAAAATTGGTATGGGGTATGGTGATTTCAAGTATATGTCAGCCTTGGGAGCTTGGTTAGGTTGGCAATCAATACCAAGTATTCTGCTCATAGCAAGTATTCTAGGCATTACTTTTGGAATTGTTGCAAGCCGCAAATCATCTAAAAAAAGTCTACAATTCCCGTTCGGTCCCTTTTTATCAATTGCCGGAGGGATATTAATAATAGTGAATTTAAATGATACGTTCAGTTTTGCTGACTTATCAAATCTCTAAAATAGTTATGAGAAGACTATGAGCTCATTTAACTGCTTCGTGGTTGGGTTAACAGGCGGCATTGGTAGTGGCAAATCTACTGCCTCACAATATTTCGAACAGCTTGGAATACAGATTGTAAATGCTGATCAAGTTGCAAGAGATTGCGTCATGCCTGGAACGTCCGCACTCGATGAGATCATCAACCATTTTGGAAAAAAAATAATCGATAAAAATGGAGATCTAAATCGATCTGAGCTCAGAAAAATTATATTCGACAATGAGTCTGCAAAAATGTGGTTGGAACAACTTCTCCATCCAATTATTAGAGACGAATTAATTTTGAGAATAAATAAAGCGTCTAGTGTTTATGTAATACTTGAATCGCCCCTTCTTTTTGAAACAAAACAGGATAGCTTAACTGATACTACTTTGGTAATCGATTCGCCAATAGAACTTCAAATTAAAAGAGCCTCGAAGAGAGACCAAACATCGGAAGAAGCCATAAAAAAAATAATAAACTCTCAAATGAAAAGAGAAGAAAGAATTAAAATGGCAACTTTCGTTATAGAAAACAAAAATAATGTTAATGATCTAAAGAAACACGTTAAACTTTTGCATGAAAAATTTACAAAGTTGGCTACAAAAAAATGAAACCTTCCAAAATAAAATGTCCGACCTGCGGCGTAGAGGTAAAGTGGACAAAAGCAGCAAAATACAGACCATTCTGTTCATCACGATGCCAAAGAATTGACTTTGGGGATTGGGCAACAGAGAGCTATTCAATCTCCGAGTCTTCAGAGCAGGTTTATCAAGACGATAGCATTAATTAATAGCTCTCTTCATTATTTTATTAGATGTTTTGACTGATCCATCTTAATATGGATGTATTAGCAACTGGGAATGAATACTCCTTTAATTTCTCGCAACTTACCCAAGCTATCTTTTGACCCTCCTTTCCAGTCGCATTACCATTGAAATCACGCACATACCAGACACTAAACACGATAAGTTCTTCCGGGTATTTGTGAGAAAATTGCAAAACTTTTTCGGCAACCGATACATTTATATCCAATTCTTCCTTTAGTTCTCTTCTTAAAGCATCAAACTCAGCCTCTTCTGTCTCTATTTTACCACCAGGAAACTCCCACAAGTCACCCTGCAATGATCCTTTTGGACGCTTTGATATGAGCACCTCGTCAATTTTGATGTCGTTGCATCTGGATATTATTCCTATTACTACATTCACTTATACTAAGTTCGGCTCCTGAACCGATATTTTGGATCAAATGGCGTGGTGAAGTACTTCATTGGACAATACTCTTTCTGAAGCCAACCCCCTTGCAAGATCGATTTTCATCGCTAACACTTCGTCGAATAGATCATCAACATCGCCTGTCAAATGGGGGTTCACGCATCCATCAATGACTACGTGATTTTCATTAATCCATATATTGATCTTTTTTTCATTTAAATCATTTAGATTCACATGTCCTATCGCCACTAGGATATAACCCCAAAACGGATTTCTATTCGATATTGCCGTCTTTACAGACAGTGATTCTGCAATTTCAAAAGCGATTCTACTCGCCTCAAATTCACTTGCTGCATTAATTACAGATATTTCTAGAATATGTTTCGCATCCACTGGATCTTTGATTATTGCAAGTGCTAATTCGTCAAATAATGACACGAGATCACTGTAGAAAATATCAAAATTGCCATCATCCACAACGACTCCAGATTTACCAGTTGCAATCAAGAAGGCACTATCATTAGTTGAAGTGTCTCTGTCTATAGTCAAACGATTGAAAGTTTTGTTTACTGCCTGAGTCAGCGCATAATTCAGTAATTCCTGATCAATTTTTGCATCAGTGGCAATAAAAGCAAGCATAGTAGCCATATTTGGTTTAATCATGCCTGAACCTTTGACTATCCCAGTTATATTAACTTTATCATCCATGATTGTTTTAGAGGTTCCTTTTGGACCTGAGTCGATCGTGAGGATTCCTTGAGCTGCTTCACTCCAGCCCGAGGGCGATAAATTTTTTAATGCCTTCGGTATTGCAGTCAAAATTTTTTTTACCGGCAGATACTCGCCTACCTTGCCAGTGGAGCATGGCATTACTGCTTCAATATGACTATTGGTAATCTCAGCAAGATACTTGCACACACTTTCAGCATCAATAAGTCCTTGCTTTCCAGTCCCAGAATTAGCAATGCCTGTATTCACTATAATGTACTCCGGAGAACGTAGTGAAAGATTGCGCTCACAAATTTTTACAGGAGCTGCTTTCAGAGTACTACTCGTAAACACTCCTGCCAGATTACAGTCTCTCTGAAGTTCTAAAACAACAAGATCAGGCTCCGTTTTATCAAGTATTCCTGCTGACGTCGTGCCTAGTCTCACACCATTAATTGGGACCAAATTAATCAATTTTTTAACCTCTAAATCCGAAAAGTATCTACTCAGATCTTGCCACAGCAATGTTTATACTTCTTTCCTGATCCACAAGGGCATTGATCATTTCTACCAACTTTTGGCCCTTCCCTAACCACCGGCTTTACGTTGTCTCTTTGAGATACGCTCTCTGACTCATCATCATTTATACCCGCAACTTTTGCATGCTTGTAATCGCGATCTTTCTGTTCGAGTGCTCTACGTCTTTCAAGCTCCCTTATCTCCTCATCTGAAGCAAACTTAAGGTGACTCAAGTACCGAATAGTTTCATACTTAATTTTATCCAGTAGTTCTTCAAAAAGCCGAAAAGATTCTCGCTTATATTCTTGCTTTGGATTTTTTTGGGCGTACGCTCTCAAACCGATACCTTGCCGTAACTGCTCCATTGATGAAAGGTGATCTTTCCACAATGTGTCAACCACTTGAAGCATAACTTGCCTCTCTATATCTTTAATTTGTTCGCCAAATTGAGAATATTTTGCTTGATATTCATCTTCAACTAGAGAAACAATCCGTTGACGTAAACCTTGCTCATCGAGTCTATTATCAGCTTCTAACCATTGTGAGACTGCCAGTCTCACCCCAAAATCTTTCATCAATGCATCTTCTAATCCCTTTATATCCCACTGCTCATCAACACTCATTATCGGTATAAAACGGCTTATACAAGAATTGATAACATCCTCTCTGATAGCGGATATTATTTCTGAAATTTCCTCATCCTCTAGAATATCTCGTCGTTGCTGATATATAACTTGACGTTGGTCATTCGCAACATCATCGTATTCCAATAAATGTTTTCGAATGTCGAAATTCCTGCCCTCGACCTTTCGCTGAGCTTTGACGATTGAACTAGTTACCATTTTATGTGAAATGGACTCACCGTACTCCATTCCCATGCGACGCATCATGTTTTTTACAGTGTCGGAAGCAAAAAGTCTCATAAGAGGATCCTCGAGCGACAAATAAAACCTTGAGACTCCAGGGTCTCCTTGTCGCCCTGCACGGCCTCTCAACTGATTATCAATTCTTCTCGATTCATGCCTTTCTGTCGCAATAATATGTAATCCACCTGCATCAACAACTTTCTGATGCCTTTGTTCCCAGTGTAATTTAAGTTCAGCAAGTTGGTTCTCCGTAACATTTTTTTGCTTCCTCAATTCACTCACCTCAGCCTCAAAATTTCCTCCTAATACTATATCTGTCCCTCTACCTGCCATGTTTGTGGCTATAGTGACTGCTCCAGGTTTCCCAGCATTTACAATAATTGTGGCCTCTAACTCGTGTTGCTTCGCATTTAACACTTTGTGATCTACTTTATTCTTCTTTAGCATCTTTGATAGCATTTCAGAGGTTTCGACAGATGCCGTCCCTACAAGTACAGGAGCACCTTTTTCGATGATTAACTTAATATCATCAATTACCGCTTCAAATTTTTCTTCCTGTGTAAGAAAAATAATGTCATCTTCATCTTTTCTTACAACAGTCGTATTTGTTGGAATAACTGCTACTTTAAGGTTGTAAATTTGTTGAAATTCAAAAGCCTCAGTATCAGCTGTTCCCGTCATACCAGATAATTTTTCATACAACCTAAAATAATTTTGAAAAGTGGTAGAGGCCAAGGTTTGACTTTCTTGCTGTATATGCAGATTCTCTTTTGCCTCGATGGCTTGGTGCAAGCCATCAGATAACCTTCTACCAGGCATAGTTCTGCCTGTATGTTCATCAATCAGGACAGCTTGGCCATCTTTTATAAGATATTCAACATCCTTTGTGAAAAGGTATTTCGCTCTTAATGCTGAATTAACATGATGCAGTAAAGCTAAATTTGAGGCTTGGTAAAGATTTTGGTTTTGTTCCAGCAATCCAGCATTTATCAAAATCTCTTCAATTTTCTGGTGCCCATCTTCTGTCAGCTCAACACTTCGACTTTTTTCATCAAGTGTAAAGTCCCCTTCTAAATTCTCTGAGTCGTCAGATTCATTCGATTCTTCAGATGGAGTAACTAAATCTAAGCCCAATATCAGTTTGCTCATTTTCTTATATATGATTGAGCTATTCTTTGTAGCGCCGGAGATAACCAAAGGTGTTCTAGCTTCATCAATCAGAATCGAATCAACTTCATCGACAATCGCAAAGGAAAGATCCCTCTGAACTTTGTCCTCAAGACGAAGAGCCATATTATCTCTCAAATAATCAAATCCAAATTCATTATTAGTACCGTACGTGACGTCGGCATTGTAGGCTTCAGCTCGACTGCATTCATTAATCTCACCACTTGTATTTATAATGAAGGAATTTGCACTCCCAGATCCCTGATATGACTGAATAATCCCAACCGTAAGGCCAAGCGTGTTATAGATCGGTGCCATCCATGAGGCATCTCTCTTGGCCAAATAATCGTTTACCGTAATTATGTGAACAGAATTGTCACATAAGGCATTAAAGTATGCGGGCAGGGTAGCTACTAATGTTTTACCTTCACCAGTTTTCATTTCGGCAATTTGACCCTGATTCAAAACCAATCCGCCTAAAATTTGTACATCGAAATGACGCATTTTAAGGGTTCGAGATGAAGTTTCTCTGACTGTGGCAAAAGCTTCAATTAAAACATCATCTAAAACATCACCATTGGTAATTCTATCCTTTAGAATCTTTGTATTATTAAAAAGCTCTGCGTCCGACAAATTTTTATATTTGTCTTCTGCTTTATTTATTTTTCCAACGATTCGATTTAGTTGCCGAATAGCTCTATCGTTACTTGAACCAAAAATAGATTTCAATAGCTTAGAAAACATAACGTGTCATCGTATCCAGAATTAATAATAAATATGTAAGTCAACAGATACGATTATCTGATAGTTCGATTGATGTATGATGAAGGATCTACGGTTCTCCCGTTTTTATGAACTTCAAAATGAACATGAGGTCCTGTTGATCTGCCGGAACTGCCCATCTTCGCCACAACCTGACCTTTTTTTACAATGCTGCCAAGCTCTACGATATTCTTATCATTGTGCGCGTATCTTGTCACAAAACCATCATTATGACTTATCTCTACCATTAAGCCATATCCACTCTTTTCTCCCGACCATGTCACAATACCTGAGCCAACAGCTAAAATATCGTCACCTTTTCTCCCTGCAAAATCCACACCTGCATGCCACTGCTTTTTACCATGAAAAGGATCAGTTCTCATCCCATAATCCGAGGACATCCAACCCCTTCTTATGGGTTTACCTGCGATTGTTTGTTCAGTCTTAAGATTCTTATCTGTTAGAATTTTTTCAAGAATACCCAATTGTGCTTCGCGCGCATTGATTTCAAATTCAAGTTCAGCAAAATTTTTAGAATATTTATCCATGCTTACCGATGAATCTAAAGCATCAAGATTTTGACCCTCGGGACCCCCTAAACCAGGATCCTGAGAAAAATTGAATTCCCTTTGTTCTAAAGCTGCCACATCGATAAGTTGTTCTCCAAGTGCATCGAGACGAACTAATCGATATCTAAGCTGTGCAAGGTTCACAGTCATTGCTCTTAGAGAATCCTCTAGGTCGCTCTTGTTATCGTCGACTGCTTCTCTTTGAGCAACTATTTGGAGTTGCATTTCTGCAAGTGTGTTCTGAAATACACTTTCCCATTTAATTTCAGCAACCTTAAAACCCATGGCTGCTCCAATCGAAAGTGGACCTCCAAATAAAATAACTAGAAAGAAAATGTTGGCCCTTGAGCTTAAATCGAAAACTCTCGGCTTACTTGCATTCTTACTATTTACAAAGATGAATTTCATATTTTACCCAAACAAATTTACGCACAAATGCTATATGAAAT
>CENQ01016614.1_pt1 | contig 18212 bp, 33 predicted proteins | sample 356171 | NCBI WGS metagenome assembly CENQ01 (sample SAMEA2619802, study PRJEB7988) | marine metagenome | biome: marine biome (ENVO:00000447); feature: surface water layer (ENVO:00002042); material: "saline water (ENVO:00002010), including plankton (ENVO:xxxxxxxx)" | depth 5 m
CCAAACCTTTATTGACGGAATTTCCAATATAGAAACTGAAACTATTATTGGTACGACAGTAACCACTGCAACACCTGTAACACATACCGTTAGCCAATCAAATATTAATGCGGTAAGGGTAACGTTAAGGTTCCCATCAATGCAAAAATTTGAAGATAATGGCGATATTAATGGCGTAGAAGTTAATTTATTAATAAAAACAATAGAAAATGATGGCACAACAACTACTGTTATAAATGACACAGTAGAAGGTCGGTCAACAAATGCGTATTTTAGGGATTATTTAGTAAAGCTTAGTTCAACAACGTCTTTTCCTGTAGCAATAAGGGTTGAAAGAGTAACGGCAGACAGTACAGATGCAAAATTAATAAATGCTTTTCAATTTAATGCAGCGACTAATATTATTTTTGAACAAAACGCATACCCTGATACCGCACACGTTGCATTAAGGTTTAATGCAGAACAGTTCCCAAGAATACCAAAAAGGGTTTTTCGTATAAGAGGCCGTAAAGTAAAAATACCTCATAATGCAACTGTTAATTTACAAACAGGGGCAATAACATACGCTGGTACTTTTAATGGCAGTTTTAAAGGCACAAAAGAGTGGACTACAGACCCAGCTTGGATACTTTATGACTTACTTATAGATACAAGGGCTGGCTGTGGCATCCCAGAGGCTAATTTAGATAAGTTTAGTTTTAAAACAGTAAGTGAATACTGCGGTGAGTCTGTTGATGCTGGTAATGGTGATGGTAGTACTGAGCCAAGGTTCAGTTGTAATGTAAATATTACTCAGCAACAAGAGGCATACACATTAATTAATTCACTTTGTTCTGTTATGCGTGTAATGCCTTTTTATTCGGCAGGCGGTATTGCAATATCCCAAGACGCACCAAAAACGACTTCATACCTTTTTACAAATGCAAACGTCACTGAACAGGGGTTTGTATATGCTGGTTCAAGTTTAAAAACTCGACATACGGTTATAAACGTAAGTTACTTTGACATGACAACGCAAGAGGTTGATATTGAAACTGTTGAAGCTGACGCAGCTACACAAACAAAATACGGTGTTGTTGTTAAAAATATAAAAGCTTTTGCTACAACAAGCCGTAATCAAGCCAGAAGATTAGGCCGTTGGTTTTTATACAATGAGCAAAATGCTGGAGAAAGTTGCTCTTTTGCAACAACTGCTGCTGCTGGTGTACTTGTGCGTTGTGGTGACATAATAGAAATTTCTGACAGGCTTAAAGCTGGGGTAAGGCGTGGTGGATTACTTAAAAGCGTGACAAACACCACAACAGTGGTACTTGATGACACAAATAATACTGACATACCAAGCTTGGGGGATAATCCAACACTTTCTGTAATTTTGCCTGATGGAACTTTACAAGAAAGAACAATAAGTGGTATTTCGGGTGCAACAATAACTGTTTCATCTGCATTTACTACAGCACCAAACCAACACGCCCCATATATTTTAGAAACACCAACATTTCAAACAACGACTTGGCGTGTAATAAGTGTAAAAGAAAACGAGGATAAGACTTTTACAATAACTGCTCTATCACATAATTCTGGCAAATACGCTTTTGTGGAGGATGGTACAGCACTGCCAACAAGAAATATAACAACGCTTACTGAAGTAAAAGGCCCACCAGAGGGTTTAAGTGCAACAGAAAAAATTGTAATTATTAATGGTACTGCTGTTCCAAAAATAATACTTGATTGGCAACCACAAGCTGGAATTTCAAAATACCAAGTACAGTACAGAGCAAATAATGGTGATTTTAAAACTATTGAAAGTCCATCAAGTAACGCTGAAATATTTAATACTGATGTTGGTACTTATGAATTTAGGGTATTTAGTTTTAATGCACTAGGACAACCATCAAGGGAGGCAGCAGAGTTGACATTCGAAGCTGTTGGTAAAACAGCCCCCCCAGCAAATATTACTGGCCTTACTTATGAACCTTTAACAGATAAGCTTGCAAGGCTTAGATGGAATCCACCAACAGAAGCAGACGTAATTGCAGGAGGAAAAATTTTTATTAGGCATACCCCAGATACAACAGGTAACGGTACTTTTTCAAATGCAACTGACCTTGTTACTGCTGTTTCTGGTAATACAAGTAGTGCCGAAATACCAATTTTGGCTGGTGAGGTAATAGTTAGGGCTCAAGATGATGGGGGTCGTTTTAGTACAGGCGAAACATCTGTAATTATTGACCCACCCGACCCACAACCAGCATTAATTACACAAACAAGGCGTGAAGATCAAGACAACCCCAAATTTCAAGGTACAAAAGTAAATACAGCTTTTGATAGTTCATCTAATTCTTTGACTTTGTCTGGTACTGGCTTGTTTGATGATATTGACCCTTTTGATTCTGAAGCAAGTATTGATTTTGCTGGTGGTGTTGCTCCATCTGGTACATATAGTTTTGGCGGTACTGCTGGCGGTACTTTTTTAGATTTAGGCGGTGTTTTTGCTTTAGACCTTAAAAAACACATGAAGTCGCAGGCAATATTTCCAAATGATTTGCTTGACAATAGGGGTTTAATTGATAGTTTGCAAGATTTTGACGGAACAGATAGTGTTGATGTAAACGCAATATTGGAAGTTAATGTAACAGATGATGACCCTAGCTCTGGCAGTGCAACTTACAAAGGTTTTCAAACTTTTGCAAATGGTAATTTTAAAGGCAGGGGATTTAAATTTAGGACAACTCTTACATCAAATGATACTGCTCAAACAATACAAGTTACAGAATTAGGTTATACAGCAAGTTTACAAAGAAGAACAGAACAAAATGCAACAGCTATTGCATCTGGTGCTGGGGCAAAAAATATAACATTTGACCACCCATTTTTTGTGGGTACAAGTAGTTTATTAGGTGCTAATTCACATTTACCATCTGTTGGTATAACAGCTTTAAATATGGCATCTGGGGATATTTTTGAATTAACAAATATTGCATCAACTGGTTTTACTGTTCATTTTAAGAATAGTTCTGGGGCGTCTATTGATAGAAATTTTAATTTTACTGCTGTTGGATTTGGTAAAGGTGGATAAAACCGATATACTAAAAACAATTACTACTTTATAAATGGCAAGAGTTGACAATACTGGTGGTTCTGGATTTACAGTTGATAACGGAACTGGTCTTGTTGTAAGAACAAAGTTAAATCAAATAATTGCTGCCCTAAGTACGAATAACCAAGGTTCTGGCGACCCTACTATTGGGGTTGCAGCTTATGTACAACATATTGATGGTAATACTTTAAAAATTAGAAATGCTGCTAATAATGCCTTTGTAACTTTGGGTGATGTAAGTCAAACAAACTTTGGTCATGCTTCTTTATCTTCGGAAAATACATTTACAGCCAGAGCAACTTTTAATATTACATCTTCAATAACTTTACCATCTGGTACAACGGCTCAAAGAGACGGCAGCCCAGCAGTGGGTATGATACGCCATAACAGCCAAACAAATACCTTTGAAGGGTATAACAATGGTGCTTGGGGTTCATTAAGTGGTGCTAGTGGTATATCAAACGTAGTTGACGACACTTCACCGCAACTCGGAGGAAACCTTGATGTACAAGCGTTCGAGGTTAATACATCTACAACAAACGGAAATATAAAAGTTACACCAAACGGCACAGGATTATTTGAAATAAAAGGAAATACAAATGATGGTACTTTACAGCTTAACTGTAATCAAAATAGTCATGGTGTAAAAATCAAATCTCCTGCCCATAGTGCTGGTCAATCTTATACTTTGATTTTGCCAGACAACCAAATTGCTGCGGATAAGGTTTTAAAAGTTAAAAGTATTTCTGGTTCTGGTGCGACAGCAGTTGGCCAGCTTGAATATGCAGATGCTGGTGGTGGAGGCGGTGGTACTGGTGGAGGCGGTGAGCAAATTTTCTTTGAATCAGAAAATGAAATGAACACAAGTTATACTATATCAACAAATCATAATGCTTTAGTTGCTGGTCCTCTCACTATTGCTTCTGGTGCTACACTAACAATAAATAGTCCTTCAGTTGTAACGATTCCATAATGGCTTTAGTACTAGACGGCTCAAACGATACAATTACTGGATTGCAAATAAATTCAGCAAATATTGTAAATGGTTCTATTGTTAATGATGATATAAATGCAAGTGCAGCAATAGCTAGTTCAAAAATTGCTGGTGGTTTAGGCAAAATTTTGCAAGTTCAATCTACAACAAAAACAGATCATTTTTCAACAACAAGTTCATCATTAACAGAAGTAACTGGATTAAATGTAAGCATCACACCTTCAGCTTCAACATCTAAAATTTATCTTAATATTGATGTAAGTGTTGGTGGAGCTACTGCTTATGTGGGTTTTAATATAAAAAGAGATTCAACCCTTATAGCTGTTACCACTGCTGTTGACGGAAACGACAATAGACATCAAGGTACATTTGGACAAGGAATATTTCAAAATGCAAGAATGAATAGTACTGGATTTAATTTTTTAGATACTCCGAACACTACAAGTGCTATAACTTATAAAATATTTGTTATCTCTTTATACAATAGTCAACCCTTAAATATTAATAGAACTTATCACACCACTAACAATGCATTTGATCAGGGTGGTTGTTCAACAATAACAGCTACGGAGGTGGCAGCATAATGGCAAGTATTAATTTAAAACATACATCAGGTAACGGCACTATTTTAAATAGTCCAGCAGCTAATCCTAGCTCTGACATTACTTTAAAATTACCATCTACAACTGGTTCGGCTGGTCAGGTTTTAAAAGTAGCAAGTGCAAACCATAGTGCTACAAATGCAGAACTTGAGTTTGGTGCTGATACAGGAGGAAAACTTCTTCAAACTGTAACTGTTTCGGACTCTGTTAGAGAAACTTCTGGTTCAGTCTCACTTTCAAGTGCAAATACATATTACGAAACTCCATTTGCGGTAACAATTACTCCTTCAGCTACATCTAGTAAAATATTACTTATGGGTCATGTTTTTGGAGAGTTTTCTTTAGATGATTATTTATTTATGTGGAGTATAAAAAGAGCAATATCAGGAGGTGCAACAACTGATATTAAAGCACCAGCAGCTGGTAATAGAGCTAGGGGTATATCAATTCCCCCTGCTGGTTTTTATGTTTCTGAATCTTCATCAACGCCAACTGTTATGAATTTTTCTGGTTTAGTAGATAGTCCAAGTACAACATCTGCGGTTACTTATACTTTTCAAGTAAATTCAACACAAAGTGCTTCACAAACTTTTTATTACAATAGGGCTGTTTTAGATCGTGATGTTATTGATGATGAACGTGGACTTAGTTGGATTACAGCACAGGAGATAGCAGCATAATGCCTATCTACTATAATTAAAGAAAAAACTATTATGGCCTTAGATCACGAAGCTATTTATGAAGCTTACAAATCAGAAGCAAAGCCTGTTGTTTCTATAGATGATTCTGCTGGTGCTTTTGATGCTGACGGTAATAAAGTTGAGCTAGATGATACAAAAGTAGCTGCGGCTCGTAAAAGCCTTGATGATGCTGCTGCACTTGTAGCTTACAAGTCAAAGAGAACTGGTGCTGATGGCACGACAGACACTATTTACCCAACAATAGGCGATCAGTTGGATAATTTGTACAAAGACATTGTTGCTGGCACTGTAACTATATCAGGTGCTTTTGCAACTGCAATCAAAGCTACAAAAGACAAATACCCTAAACCATGAGTAGAGTAATTGCAAACGCCTACAGACATACTGCAGCTTCAGCAGATGCAATCACACTAGATTCTTCTGGTAATGTTACATTCCCTGCAAATGCGACTTGCTCTGGAACAGCATCAGGATTTGGTGGTGGTAAAGTTTTACAAGTAGTTAGTTTTGAAAAAACAACCGCAGCTTCAACAGCAAATCAAAGTGCAAGAGTTGATATTCCTAGTATGTCTTTGGCTATTACCCCATCTGCCTCGAATAGTAAAATTTTAATTCACAGTGATCTAAATATTGGTATGCCTTCAGGTGGCTATCATATTAATTTACATCTTATGAGAGACAGCACAGATATTGCTGAAGGCACTGGTGCTGCTGGTTCTGGTTATAGTAATGCTGTAAATTGTACAGCTTCAACTTACAATTTTGGAAACTTTGGTAATGAACCAATTCACACAACTGTCTTAGATAGTCCAAATACAACAAATCAAACTACTTACAAATGGCAATGGCATATTCCAAACTATAATAATCAGGAAATGTATTTAAACAGAAATCATAGTCAGCAAGACTACGCATATAATACTTGGAAATCATCAAGAATTATTTTGATGGAAATAGGAGCTTAATTAACCTTTTCGTTTATTTGCCTTGTCATTAACCCCATAGTGACGTAAAGAGGCGATAAGGCTACAATAAGCAATAAAACAAGCACACTTGAAAATGCTAGTGCTTTAATTACAGCGTATCTAATCATGTTTAATCGTATTTGCCAAGTAGCCTCATTATTGTCGCTTTTGCTTTCTGGGTCAATGGCTGCCTTTGGTTACGTAGCAATCAGATATATGCAAAGTCCAGAATTTGAACGCACTTTAAAAAATAAACTTTTGGGCAGTATTGAAAAAAAATTACCTGACGTTATGAAACAAACAATGCCAAACATGACAGGGCCATCAATACCAGTGCCAAAAAAATAATTGACAATACCAGAGGTAAAAATACATGAAATAAAAATACCAACAATTAATAATTGGTATTTTGAACCGCCAGTAATAAATAAAGTACCAAAGCCAATAGTTGACTATCCAGCTTGCGTTAAGGTGCATCGCAATAATTTAGTAAATCAAATTGATATTGATGAAAATGGCACAATTATTAAATGTGGCGTCAAAATGCCCAGCTATACGCCCCTTCAATACACCCCAAACGAGTTTACCTATACAACACCACCCCCAAAAAACAACACTGAACCCCCAAAACCACCACCCCAGCAACAAACAGATTTAAGCAAAATTAATAAAGATAACGAAGAATTTTTTATAAAATGCCCATCAGATACAGACCCTAAAATTGGGAATTTTGCCAATGACCTAAAACTGGACAAAGTCGTTGGTCATCGCTTAAGTGAAGATGGCAAGACTTGCATTACCTTGTATGAACCGAGTACTTTCATTGAAAAATGGATACCGAGTGGCCCTGTACTTGTTAATACTTCTATTATTGCAATCACTGCTGCTTCTAGTCCGATTTTGGCTAATTTACTCAAAGGCGTTATAAAAAATTTAATAAAGCGTTTGCAAGGAAAAAAAAAGAACGTAGAATGACAACAAGCAAAAGAAGCTGTAGGCAAGTTGGCGTTAGTTCAACCTCTGACCGAAGATGATCTTTTGCTTAATTTAAGCAACAAGACCCATTATTAAGTTGTTGACTCAACCCCTGCTCTGTTGGAGCGTCAGTTGCTTTTAAGTTAGCAACCTTTGCATCGTGCTGATGAAACAGCCACCGCTCTGTATTGGTCAATGTAAACTTATTTTAGGCATACCTCGAAATCTCAAGGGATTAGACTGTCACTGCCTATTTTAATTTATGTGTATGCGGTATAACTTGGCCTTTTTTCTCAGTAACTATTACATCCTCGCAAATTGGGTAATAAGGGCTGTCTTTTGCCCATTGAATACCAGCAATCATTAACTCGCCACAATTTTTAAGCCTCGCCAACTCGTGGTCTAGTTTTTTATTTGCAAGTATTTGGTTTTGTATTTTTTCTTGGGTTGTAGCTGATTTTAAACAGGCATCTTGAAAACCACCCCCAAGTGGTATTGAAAAGGTTGCTGCAACGCCAAAATTTAAACTTAAATTATCTTTATTACCACTGTAATTTTCTTGGTAGTACAAAATTTCCCCTGCATTTGTAAGGTTACCATCACTGTCGGTTGCCATGTTGTAAACAGGCGTGGGATATGTGTAATCTTGTGGGCGTTTTTGTGAAAAAGTCGTAGTTACAAATGGACTAACGGTTAGCATTGCATTTTGGCATACAACCCCAGCACCATATTGGTTTTCTATCAAATTTCCTTGTAAAACTTGCACTGCCTGATTGGAGACCGACCCTGTAGAATTGGCCACAGGAGCAGCAGTTTGGGAGGTGTTAGCCATTACTGGCTGCCCAAACAATAAAGCTATTATTGGGAAAATATTGTGGTTGTTTCTGTTACGCTTTCGCTTTGTATGGTTCTCGTTAGATCGGTTATTCTTGACATTGAGGGCTGTTGATATACTTCTGTAAATTGAAATGCTCCTCCTTGAGTGGTCAACTGCCAATTTGGTTTTGTTGTTAAATCTGCCCCTGTCCATGTATAAGTAGTACCGTTTATAGTTTGCTGCACAGTGGCGTTTGCTGGGGATATGCTGTCGCCAGAAGCCGATACGCCTGCCCCTGACACTGAATAAGTAAAACCACTATTGAAGTCCGTAGTGCGGATTGTTTCTGTAATATTTGTCTGAGTTCGGGTCGTGCTGCTACTTTGACCAGTAGTGAAATTAGGAACGACAGGAATTGCATATATAGGTTTACTTATTAATAAAATAGTTAAAAACAACCATTTCATCAATCTAAAACGCTTAATTCTGATACAAATTGTCCTATGCAAGTTGTACCAGCCCCACCAGCAACACAAGTATTTGTATGGTTGCCAACAACAGTACCAGCTAAATTACCAGCTACACCACCAGAATAAGATGTTGTTTTTGACAATACTGGTAAGTCAGCAATAACGCCTGTACTTACATCAGCACCCGAGCCAACAGCATACACGTCATCGCCTTCTATAAAACTTTCTGAAAAACTAAATGCAGAACCTACAGTGTTCATTTCATACGTGCCATCTGTCATAGTTGGGGCTGCTCCATTTGAGCCTGCAGTTAAACCTCCAAAAGTTTGACTATCGGAAACTTTTATATTTGAACCCGATACGCTGTATGTTGACGCACCCCTCTCGCCAACTGTATAAGCACCATCAGTTGTAAGTTGTATGCTGTTTGTAAGTTTATGCGTTACGTCTGCATAGGCTGCAGTACTTAGCAAAGGCAACAGCAAAAGTAGTTTTTTCATTTGATACCAACTTTTGTATCTTTATTGTTAACTATCTTAACATTATCATTTAGTTTCTTTTTGTCATTACCTTTTTTAATATTTAAACCGTATTGGGCTGTCACCGCCGACAATAAGCCAGCAGCGAAAGTTGTATCAATTTGCCTTGTAGGGTTTGGGTTAAAGTAAGACCATGAAATAACCCCCAAACTCCAAAAAAGTATAATCATTTGCACGACGTTGGCAATCAGGCCATTACCCTCTTTTTCCTCTTGGTCGTCCATAAAAAAGTTGCAGTTATGGCAAATTTAGCAATTATTGTTATGTTTGGAAAGTAACACAATTAATTATGATTAAAATTTTAAAACCAATATTAATGACGTTCCTTACTACAACTACAGTAAAACGCCTCGTGGTTGACCTATTAAGGGCCATTTGTAAGCAGACAACGAACACCCTTGACGACAGGGCTGTAGATATTTTGGAAAAGCAATTATTTCCACTTAAATAATGCAAAAAAAATTCCTTGACATATTAATTGAACCAACGCCCCCAGAACTGTTACTTTCTGTTGAATTGCGTTGTAGGGAGATCATGGCAAGTGATGAGTATGACAACATAAAAAGGTATTGCACCCATTTAGTAAGGCATCAAGCAAAGCAAGACGTATTTTTGGCAAGTGTGCTTGGTAGGCTTGTAGAGCTAGAGGCACAACTAGCAGTAAATGAAGTAAGGCAAAAAAAAGGGTTTTTAAATAAAATTAAAAAAGTTTTTAAAAAAAGGTCATAAATTTTCAGCCTCGTATTGGTTAATTTCTTCTGTTGTAAAGTCTCTTATAAGTAATTTATTTATAAGGCCAATTTGATAATTATACTTGGTAATTAAAATACGTATGTTTTCATCTACCCAATCAGACCTAAGTACAGCAATATTATCTTTTCTTATATCAATTAAATGATCGTAACCCCTTATTTCACTATCTAATTTTTTAAGTAAATTATCAGCCCTTATTTTTTTAAGGGCTTCTAATTTAATTTCTGATGCACGTTTTGCCATATTTAAAATGGTATTTCATCTTTATCCCACTCCATATCGTAGTCTGTTTTGGGTGGTTTGCTTAATTCTTCTTTTATTGCTTCCTCCTCCTTATGGGCTGCAACCATTTCATTTAAAGTTTTTGCCTCCTCAAGCATTTTTGGGTTAATAGTGCCATAAGCACCATAATCATCTTCATTTTGGTCAAAGGTGTTTTTCTTGCCATTACCCCAAAGGTTAATGCCTTGTGCCATGTGTGAAGTACCCTCTTGCATATCGAAAACTTTGCCCTCTTTATGGAAGTCAGGGTTGTTTTTCATGGCCTGTAAGTGGTTGCAAAAGTTGTCAATACTATCCAAAGGCACAAATAATTTTATACGCCTTGGATATTTTTGTTTACTGTTTTCAAAGTTGTTGTCGCCTACCGAAAAATTTATTGGTAGTGGTAATGCAAATTCAAATTCCATAATTAAAAAGGTGTAATTGGTTCAATGTTGTTTTCTTTTTCCCAAGCCAGTACATTGTCAAAGTTATAACGTATTGTCATAAACTTTTTACGTAGTGGCTGGGGTGGTATTTCCTCCCACTTTGGGCCATAATCTTTGCCCTTACGTGTACGCCAACGCCAGTGCTGTAAAGTTTTTACTTGCACCCCATAACGTTCTGCAAGCTGTTGTGGCGTTAAATAAATTGCTTCGGTCATAATAAACTGGCCTCCTTTTGCACAATAGCATTTTCTAATTTTGCCTTATCTATATCGGTAAGCTTGCCTTCTTTATGTCGTACTTGCACGCTTTCTTTAAAGGAGTTTAGTTGGTTAATTGAACTAACACCTTGCAAAAACTTTGTTGCCATGTTGTAAGTTGTGCTTGTTTCGTTGGCATTTGTTGTTGTTGCTGGCTTTGCTGTTTTCCAACGTTTTTTACCATCATAAAGTGATAAACCAAACTGGTTGCCAAACGTCATCAAAGCACGTTTTCTTGCGTCTGTTTCAGCCTCCTTTATGGCATTTTCATGGTTTTTGCTTAAGTTAGTTTGGTTACTTGTGCCAGCACCAGTGCCTTCTCTAATTACATCGCCAACAGTAACCCTAACTCTTGCAATGTAAGTTACCTCTCGTGGCTCTGCACGTATGCAAGTTGTTTCCAAAGTTTCACAAGACCAGCCACCAAAGCCAAATATCCTATTGGCCTCGTCTATAACGTGCCAGCCTTCAACATAAGCAACTTGGAACTTGCCATCCTTGTCGCCGTCTCGTTCCTCTACATTTTTTTTGTCAATAGGTTGTTTAAGTAGTTCAACCTGTTCTGGTGTAAAAGTCATAATTAGTTTTTAAATGCCCAACGTGGCATTGATAAGGTTTGTACTGTTTCTGAATAGCCACGCCAATAATTATCAGTGTGGCAAAGGCTTATTTCTTTTAATGCTTGTTCACGTAAACTACGGCCCTCAAGTAATGCGTCTTTATCAAGCTGGTAAATACCAACGGCAAAGGGGTAAACCTTCTCAACAAAAATAAAATTAAATTCTTTTGCTTGAACCGTTTCTAAATAATGTGCAGCCTGTATATGGTAATTGAGGTTTGCAATGGTTTTAATTGCTTTTTCTGGCGACGCACCGCCTTCGCCTGTAGTTTTTAAATCAATAATTAAATCGCCTACTAACCAATCTGGTCTTGCTTTTACTTCAATACCACTTTTTTTATCTTGTGTGAAAAAGCTTAATTCTGGCGTGCCAAAACTTAAAAGCTTTGATGCAAGTGGGTGGTTATGTACGGCGTCAGCAATATTTGAGGACAGGTCATATTCAGCTTGTGTAATTGCCTCTTGCCCTGCTGCTGCAATTTCTGCAGCTTTTTCTTTGCCTGCCTTTGTTGCCTTGCTAGGGCAAACAACATAATGCTCGGCAGCCCTTATTGGTTCTAATGCAAAGGCGTGGGCCAACTCGCCGTCACGAAATGCTTTTTTTAATGCAGTTGGTGGCTCAATATTGGCATCGCCATATTTAAGTTGATGCCAAACCTTTGGGCAAAGATTAATCCAATTTTTAACGTCAGTAGCACTCACAGCATCTTTTGCTTGGTACTCTGCATTTGGCATTACAATGGGCATACTTTTTACTTTGGTTTTCATTTTGTTAGCACCTCTGTTTTTTCTGGTGTTTTAAACCAGCTTGGTATACCCCACAACTCAAAAAGGTTAAAAAGGGCGTCATACATAACACTTAACTCCCTGTACTCCCTTGCAAGTGTTTGATCGTTCCAGCCAAGGGCATGATCGTTTTCTTTAATTACTTTTTTCTTTTCAAAAATTACTTTATACAAGTCAAGCATTAAAGTTTCCATTTGTACTTGGTTCATTTGTTTGCCTCCATAGCAACTATTTGTTTTAGTACTTTGCCTTGTAATAGGTGTAAATCTGCAAGGTCGCTTCTTACGGCCTTCCAATCGCCATTTATGGTATTGCTAAACTTGTCGTCCAAGGCGTCGTAAACAAGTTCTAGCTCTTTAAGTGTAAGGTCGTTCATTTGGCTAACTCCCTACAAGCTGCAGCAACCCCTGCATTGCAATCTGCTACGGTCATGTCGTGCAATGTGCCAGTGAGGGTTGTATAAAACAACCCCATCATGGCCAACATCAATAAAGCATTTCTCATTTGTTTGCCTCCTCAAGGTTGTTTTTTGTGGCAAGCTGTAGTTTTTTTAAATCAATTTCACCTTGAAAATCAAACTGTTTTGCGTTTTTAGCAAATACACCTAAGTGGTAGCTAATGTGCATAATTTCGTTTGTTAAGTGGTCAAACAAAATTGCCATACCAAACTCGTTTGCACCTTTGTCGGCGTATTCAATGGCTTGTGCTTTGTCAGCAAATAAATGGTCAAGGTTGCCATTTGTAAATGGTGTTTCAACTCTGTATTGGATACGGTTGAGCCTACCCATGTTTTCTTGGTTAATTAATGCAACTGGCATTTTAAACTCCTAAAGGTTTTTGTACAGCCCTCTCAGGCTTATTCGAATGATAATACCTTGTAAAGGTTTTGTAAACCCCTACAAGGCAAATTAATTAATAGTTTTCAACTCTATCGTGTACAGCAACAGCACCATAAAACCTACAGCCTGTTAACTCTTCAATAGCATCATTAAGCCTACTGTCAGAAGTAGCAGCAAATGTACCACCGTCCATTGAATGTTGGTCTTCAACCCATGCTGGCTTTATGTGTATTGAATTAAGTGGCCCAAGTTTAAGTTTAGCTGCAGGGTACTCACCGCTTGGGTTAAATGGCCCATCAACATTTGTAAGGCAAAAGCCTTGTATGCCTGTACCGCTTATACCGCCGTTGCTGCAATCTCTGCCATCAACGTTTCTGTAAAGGTCAACTAATAAACCCATTATGCAACCTCCTTTAAATTTTGTTTTTCAACCCAGCAATTTTCCTCTTTTGCTGTCATAACCAAAAACAAATCTCTGTCTTGGCCAATAATTACTACAGGTACGTTTGTCCTTGTAAGTATGTGTGTTGCTGTAAATGCCACTTTGTAAACTCCTAAAGGTTTTAAGGTCGCCATCGCTGGCTTGATTCAATGATACATACAAATAGGGGTATTGTAAACCCCTATAATGTATTAATTACAAACTTCTTTTACTCTTTTTTTTGTGCAGTTTTTTATTTTATAAGCTTCAAGCCTAAACCTGTAAACACGTGCAGCGTGGTAAATATTCCACCCCTTTTTTGCCCAAAATGACTTGGGAAACATTTTCTTTAATAAGTCGTTTGCTGAATGTAAGTACTGGTCCTCATAGCCATTTTGAAATGGTATTTTTAAAGTCATTTGTGGCTTGTGGCTTGCATCAAGGTTTATGCAAATTTGTGTACCAAAATAATGGTTGCCGTTAACTTTATCGTGCCACTCAAGGCCAGTAACATGCAATGTATGTAAGTCTTTAAGTCTCATTGTTTTTTAGGTTGATAGTGTGTTCTAAATGCTTAATTTCAATTTTTTTTCTTTCAATTAAATACTGTTCCTTGGTAAATAAATCCTCCGTCAAAAAACGGTGGTTTAGTTGGCTTATTGCCATTTCCATTTCTTGCTGGTTCATAATGTAACCCCTACATCTAAAACTCTAAATATTAAACTGGCCAGTGTATAGGTATCATATTTTGTATTTATCCAAAGTAACTTGCCAGTAACGGTATCGGTATAAAAAGTTGGCTCATGTAAAAAATACCAATCTTTAAGTTTAAGTGTTTGGAGGGTGGTTAGTTCCCTCCCCAAGTGGCCCTCAATATGCCCTTCCAATTCTATTAACTGCATTGTGCAACCTCCTTTTTTGTATAGTCCCCACCCTTGGCAACCCACTTACAAAACTCATGTTCAAAAAAGTAAATAAGTTTGTCGCCCCTACCATCCCAAACAGGGTCACAAAAAATAATTTCTTTTGCCTCCAAGCTGCTAATCAAGCCTTTAACTTGCTCCTTACTTTCGCAAACAGCCAAGGCATCTTCAAAGTCAAACATTTGGGTGCTGGGGCATACGCCATCATCTTCTGCAAGAGGCCCCCACGCATCAACTTTTACAAATTTGCATTTTAAAAGCTGTTGCTCTTTTTCTGTCATGTAATAGTGTGTCATTTTTAACTCCTAATAAAAAAGGTAGGGCAATTAAGCCTCTACCTTGTCAAATATTGCGGTATTGCTGTAATCGCCAAGCACCCTTGTTTTGTAAACCTCGCCAGCTATCAAAACTAACTCGCCATTTTTAACTGGCTCGTTGTTGTAAACCCTATCAGTTTCAGCAATGTCTGCTGCGGTGTAATGGCTTTTTACGCAAGGTGTTTTGCTCATGGCCCAATAAATGCCGTCGTCATCTTTTTCATAACCTTGCATTAAGTAAACGCCTTTTACATCAAAGTCGCCTCTCCAGTTTTTGTACTGAATACCAAAAGTGTTTTCTTGGTCAAAGCTGTTTGCTCTTTTAACTAAAGTTCTCATTTGTTTAAGGTTGTTGTGGGGCTGTCTCAACCCCTGTGATTCGATGATTGCATCAACCCTTATAGGAGGCAATAGGAGATGTGCCAGAAATAAAAGTGGCATACAGAGGGTTTACAACATACTATGGATATGTAATCATAAGATTGAACCTTAACAGGTTCGCTTTGCACCTAGACATTTTAATACTATGACTGATGGTTTTTACCGAGGTAATTCTTGCCTCGATATCCAAGAGCTAAATGCTCCTTATGCACTTGTGGTTGAAAACAACCATAAGTTAGTTTGCACAACCTTAAAGCCTTACATTGGTAAGGAAATAAGGGTAGCGTGGTTAGCTGACCATAACTCAGGCACAAATGGGTTTGATACCCAAGTAAATGTGCAGGGTAAGTTAGATGCAAAATTTGAAAATGGCAAAGGCCACTTTCAGGTTTTACTAAACAACCAAAGCTACGCATATTTCTATTGCAGCAATGTTTGGCAAATTACTAAGAAAAGTGCAGATGCAGTACCAGTTGTAATGATTGGTAAAACATCAAAAACTGACTTAAATTACCAAGCCATAATGGACCCAATAGGGTACGCATTAGACCTTGAAAAGCAAGGGCTCATTTAGCAAAACAGCCCCCCAGCGATGGGGGGTTTACAAACCTTATTTACTTTAAACGTGGAATTTAATTTTAATGATGGCGGTAGAGCCGAAGCTGGTTACAAAGGCCGTACTGGTGATTGCGTAACTAGGGCAGTTGCAATAGCTGCCCAACTACCTTACCAGCAAGTTTATGACAGGCTTGCAGAAGGTAATGCAACCCAAAGGGTTACCAAGCGCATGAACAAAGCAAGGCGTAATGTAAAAACAGCAAGCCGAGGTATTAGTACCAAACGCAAGTGGTTTAAAGATTACATGGCTGAGTTAGGTTTTAAGTTTGTTGCCACAATGGGTATTGGTACAGGTTGCCGAGTACACCTAAAGGCTGATGAACTGCCCAAGGGCCGTTTAATATGTAATGTTAGCCGACATTACACTGCAGTTATTGATGGCGTAATTAACGACACTTATGATTGCAGCCGTAACGAAACACGATGTGTTTACGGTTATTGGATAAAACAATAACCAAACGCCCCTGCAAAGGGGCATTTCTTTTTGCCTGATTTAGGCTATAGTTAAATAAATTGGGAAGCCCGACGACTAATCGCAAAGCTAGTCTGAAAGCTATACCCCTTGTGATACCGCCGATGCTTGGGGCATTGGTAAGGGTTAAGGCAGGGCGGTAGTTTTAAGGTACTGCTGATCTATCTCCCAATTTTTATTATTAAGCTAATTGTATTTCAATATCTGCCCCACATTGTTCGCCAAAGTTTACATACCTTCTCTCTGCAATAAGGTTTATTACTTGGCAATCATCTTTAAATGCAACTCCTGTCAAACCGTCTAAAGTGGAACGAACCAGCTTATCAATGTCATTTTTTTTTACGACATAATGTTTTGGGGCTGATGCACGCACTTGGCCATTTGTGCTTAAATGGTCTTTACGTCGTTTAAGTTTAAATACTAACTTAACCTTGCAAGCACCTAGTAAGGGTGCTTTTATACATTTCCGAGCTTTGCTACTCACTGCCTGACGCCATGGTTTTACCCTCTGACTACTTTCAACCAATATTGCTTTGCCAAAAGAATTTTTGCCAACAAAACTTTTACTGCCTTGCGGTGCTGGCTCGATACCAATAACGGAAAATTTTAAAGATGACATTTAACCCCCAAGGTTTTCAATTTACAGCCCTGCCCACAAATTTAAGGGGCAAAATACAACCAAACCAACTTGCAGTTTTGTGGGTAATTGAAAGTTACGCTGGCAAAACCCACGAATGTTACCCAAGTTATAAAACTATTGCCGATGCAACTTGTTTAAGTGTAAGGACAGTACATAAGGTTGTAAACCAGCTTGAGTCTATAGGCTGGTTGCAAAGGGTTAATCGTTATGAAAATGGTAAAAAAAGTAATTTATATAAAGTTAATGTTTGGCATCTTGCAAATGTACCAGAACCTAGTGGTGGTGCGATAGGCAATATTTGCCCACCCTATAAAGGTACTACCCCAAAACCCAATGCTGAAGCGATAGGCAAAATTTACCCTAGTGCAAAATCTGCCCATACCCATAGGCAAAATTTGCCCATACCTAGGGCAGCAGATGCCCATGAACTAGATACAATTAAACTAGATAGTAAAAATATAGGTGTTAATACAGGCGTAAAGAAAAAAAATAAAATTAGTTACCCTATGGAATTTGAAGTGTTTTTTGATAGGTATAAAAAAATTGAAAACAGGGCATCTGAACAAAGTAAAAAATTAGCTTACATTGAATATAAAAAAGTTATTACAAACATAACTGAAAATGATAACAACCCTCATGAGTTGCTTGTTACTTGTTTAAAACAAGCTATCATTGAACAACAGCAGATAACAAAAAAAGGTGGTTTTTCGACTACTTTTCCCAACTGCTTCAGGTGGCTCAAAAACGGAAGTTACGAAACTTACCTACCAGCCCCAGAAATAAAAAAACAACAAAACAACCCATGGGAAAAAGATAAACCCAAGGGCAAAGAAGTACCTTTTTAAAACTATGCCTTCTGTTACTATCTACGGTATGAAACGCCGACGTTGTGGCCGATTATTTTATTATGGCTATGATCGTAAATGGAATTTAATTACTAAAAGAGACACTTTTGAAAAAGCCAAGCGTATGCGAGAGCTTGATATTAAATATGCTCAATTTATTGAATGGGGTAATTTATAAATGACTTATTATAAAAAATCCCAAAAGGAAAAAAGCATAAATTTTTATGCACCAACTTTTGAATGTTTTGCCTGTAACGATACTGGCCTTGTAAATAACTCCGATGGTTTAATTAACCTTTATTGGGGCGACTATGACAAAGATGAAAATGGCAAAAGGTTTTACGGTGGAGACTTTGCTATTATTTGCCACTGTAAAAAGGCGTATCAAATTACAGACGATAATGGCAAAGTTATAAGCGGTGGTTTTCGTGATAGCCAAGGCAACATAAATACAACCAATACAATAAATGG
>CENQ01028933.1_pt1 | contig 18098 bp, 13 predicted proteins | sample 356171 | NCBI WGS metagenome assembly CENQ01 (sample SAMEA2619802, study PRJEB7988) | marine metagenome | biome: marine biome (ENVO:00000447); feature: surface water layer (ENVO:00002042); material: "saline water (ENVO:00002010), including plankton (ENVO:xxxxxxxx)" | depth 5 m
TTATTGATGGTATAACTACAAATCCAACTCTTATTATGAAGAGTGGTCGTAATCCAGAAGATGTGTATCAAGAACTCATAGACTTGGGGATAGAAGATATTAGTATGGAGGTCGTTGGTAATAGAAAAGAAATGTGGGAAGAGGGTCTAAGACTTTCTAAAAAATTTGGTAAGCAAGCAACTATCAAAGTTCCTTGTACACCTGATGGTCTTGCTGTATGTAAAGAGTTATCTAGACAATTAATAGCGGTCAATGTCACATTAATATTTGATGAAGCACAAGCAATATTAGCAGCAAAAGCAGGAGCAAGATATGTATCTCCTTTCGTTGGTAGACTTGATGATAATTCAATTGCTGGATTAGACTTAATCAAAAGAATATCTAACATATATAATATTCAAAATGTAAAATGCACAGAAATCCTTTCTGCTTCGATTAGATATGTAAATAGCGTATCTCAATCATTTGCTAATGGTGCTCATGTGGTTACAATGCCACCTGCAGTATTTGACAAGATGTATAATCATGTACTAACTGATAAAGGATTACAGTTGTTTGATGAAGACTGGAAATCGGTACAGAAAAATGTCTAGAGACGATCATCCTCGTATAGATGTTGAAGAACATCCTGAGGATTATTTTACCATCACAGCAGATGGATTTGTTTGGCCATTACAAAATGGTATTGTAGGTGCTGACGAACCTATCTTTCACAAGTCTGAATTAGATGAAGTGTTAGAAAGGATGTATAGAACAAATAATAATGAAGGTAGTTGATGACTTTCTACCCAAGAAAGATCATGAAAGAGTAGTAGATTTACTCCAGAATGTTCTTCCTTGGTTTTATAATGATGTCGTTGTTAGTCCGTTAGATCATGATGATCCTGACAAATATCAGATGGTAAGTCCTATATGGGCAGAGGGTGGATTTCATAATGAGGTTTGTCTTACTCCAGAGATTGCTGATATTTTTGCCCCTAGGTTAAAAGTACAATCTTGGGTTAGAATTAAAGCAAATTTTTCACCCAAGAATACAAGAATTATAGAACAAGATTTACATCGTGATGGGAGTTTCGGTGATTACACTGCTGTCTATTATATCAATGATTGCAACGGTTATACATACTTTGAGGATGGTTATAAGGTGAAAAGTGTTGCTAATCGCATAGTAATTTTTCCTAGAGATACTAAGCATAGCGGTACTACATCTTCCGACTCTTACAGACAAGTTATTAATTTTAATTATTACGGTTATGATTAGATTTGGTGGTGCTCAAATTCCTGTAGGAACTAACATACAAGCTAACAAAAAAGAAATTTTAAAAGCAATTGACTGGGCAAAAGAAAACAAAGTAGATCATCTTTTAACACCAGAAGCTGCTTTATCAGGATGGGATCGTGAGTGGATTACCCATATAGATGAAATTAAAGATGGATTAAAAGAGATAGAAGATGCTCAAAAAGCAGCAGGAATATATTTACACTTAGGAACCAATTTTGTAGAACCAGAAGAGAAAGGTATAATCAATAGAAATGAAATCAGACATTATGATTCTGATGGTATACTAAGAGGTGCTACATACAAGACTCTTTGCGTTGATATGGAAACTGCTCTTGGCAGAGATCCAGAAGTAGATTCATTTACTATTATTGATCTTGTTAAAGATGATGAGAAACAATGTCTTGGTGCTGGATTGATATGTAATGATATGTGGGGATATGCAGAGGCATCTACTAAACCTATTACTACACTATACAAAGAACTAGGAATTCTTGATGTAATATTACATGCAACTAATGGTGGGAAAACCGATCCAAGTAATCCATCATGGTTAGTATTTGAGAAATGGCATGATGCTTACCTTAGAATGGCAGCATGGAATTGTATGGTTCCTATATTTACTGTTGATGCTTGTACTGATTGGTTATGGGATGGAAATGAGGATGAAGTGGACAAATACACTACATCTAGTGAGAGTGGGTGGATTAATAGTCAGGGATGGCAGACTCAAGTGCCTAGAAGAGGTCGTCAATATTTTACATATGACTTTGAACCACCAGTGCGTACAAAACTATCTGATGTCTACAATGATATAGGTGGTAGGTTGTATCAGAAATGACAAAGTAAAAATGCCTAAATAGAGAGGCTTAAAGCACTAATTCTAATGAAAAGGTTTATCCCTTTAATAATGTTATTGATGAGTGCTCCGCTTGCAGCGAGAGCCGATATTACAACTCGATATGCATCCAGTGTGCAGTTGAGCGTAGGAGGAGCCCATACTTCGGCTGAGAGAATTGGGTCATCTTTCTCGATTTCTGGTAGTGGTGTTGATACCACTGATGGTACTACTGCTAATACTATTTCTGCTGGAACTATAACATCAGGTGTATATGCTCCTGGTACAATTTCAGCAACTCAGGATGTTCCTGGTGCAACTTTCAGCTTTAGCCAAGCCTACACTCAAGCCGATGCAGTTCCTACAGGTGCTGTAACAGTTGGTGAGACTGCTAATTTTGGTAATGTTGTCAGTACAGCAGGAGGAACAGTTGGTAATCTAGCTGGTACAACATCTAGTTCACATGCTTTTAGTAATGTGGCACCTGGTGGAGCTAATACTTCAGCTACGACTCAGTTCGTAACAGAGGTCACCGTACGATAAAATAGGTCATGAAAAGGCTTATAACTATATTAGTATTGTTAGGTAGTACTGGAACTGCAAGAGCAGTGCCAGTGGTCCCCAATTTTCAGCAAGGCTCTATGACGAGCCATACCGAAACTGAATCTACAGTAACGGAAACCATAAATTCCATTGATTATAGGACAGGATGGGAATACTCAGTGACTGGGGTAGGCATAGACAACAATGGTCAGCCATTAAACCCACCAACATCAACATCGACAGTAACGGTCAACCCAACCGTAGGGTCAGGAGACGCAGCAGTAACAGGCAGCGTAACTTCTTCCTTCGACAGTTTAGACTTCTCTCAAACAAACAACTTCACCCTAACAACGCCAGGTGCAGCCTTCCAATTCACTCAGAGTTATCAAGGACCTGGTATGACGAATCAGACAATAATACAAAGAGTAACAACTATACAAAGCGTAACAGATACAACAAGTACATTTACCCAGTGATAGCAACGCTTTTGGGCGTTAACTATTTGTTACCAATGAAAGCCTTAGCTGAAGGTGTTGGTGGTGTTAGTGCTACTGCCAACCCTATTGCCAATTCTTCAGGCTCAGTGACCAACCAGGCAATACAAGTTTTACAAGGTCCATATGTAACTAACACCTACGGTAATGGTGTATCGTGTCAGAGTACGACTCTCAATATGACACCATACATGCAGTTTGCTGATAGCAGAAAGCATCCTTGGGAAGATTTTTATAACGAACCACAATATAATTTAACAGATATATCTGGTAGAACAGTCACTCAAACAATAACAGTTCAAAATTATCCTTGGGAGACATGGTACGATAACCGCACTAAGGATGATGGTACTAGATGGTTTGCTGATGGTGCTGATATGCAAATAGAGGTTGAAGTACCTGCAGGAGACGGTGTACCTGATGCTGTAACTAATAATACTTTAGATCCAATATGGTATAAACCTATAAGGACTGATATGAGAGCAAACCAATCATTTAATATTGGTATATCTGCTACTCTATCAGTACCATTGAATAAGAAAATGAAGGAGTTATGTCAACAGGCAGCTGAGCAACAAATAGCAATGCAAACTCAATTAGTTTCTAACAAAAGATTAGATTTCGAGATCGCAAGATTAAAAAACTGTGGTGAGCTAAAAAAATCTGGTATATTTTTCCACCCTGCATCGCCGTATCATAGTATTTGTGCTGATGTAGTTGTAACATCACCTGGTGGTCAGATAATACCACATCAACATGAAATACCACAACCTAAGTGGACACCACCTACTTCTTCTTCACCTTCAGAGGAGGTAACCCTTTCTTCTCCCGATAACGATCCCGAATCCTATCGGATCTCGAAGCCCGTTGAGGAGTCTTCCCAAGAATCGTCTGAACCTTCCCAAGAGCTTTCTTCACTACAGGTTTCACCACCCTCAGGAGCAAATCTGCTAGGGGTTTGGCAAATAGGGCAGACGCAGTTGCCACAGTAGCTATAGCTGCGGTAGTTGATACTACAGATACTGACGGTACATACTGTTGCAATGTTGGAACATCTTCCCACAATGTCTCACAGATTAACCCATCAGGTGTTAATTTATGACCAGTTACTCTCTCTGTACCCTCTTGATTTAGGTCTCCAACTCGTCTTCCATTGATAGGAGGACATTCTACTTCTTTATCAGTTGGAGGTGTTACAGGCGGTTGTGGAGTGTCTATATCAGGTGGAGGTGGATCTCCAGTATCTACACCTTCAGCTTCAGGTTCTTCAGTGGTTATAGTTTGCCAAGTTAAATCTCTAGCATCATAATCAGGTGGGTCATAGTATGGCATACCACCATCACATAATACTACATTTCCTTTAGGATCGTTATCCACTAACATTTTGTTTTTGTTTTGTGGATTTTTTGCGTTTTCTTTATGGACTTTTACGCAACCAGGCATATCAACAATAGGAGTTCCTATTGTTTCAGTAACAGGAATTGTTATTGGTATAGATTGTGGTGGTGTAATTAACCACACTCTATTATCTTGTACATAATTATTACCAATACCTCTTACACCAGAATTAGGAATCAATCGAATCTCAGTTCCATTAATCTGGATATTAGGTATATTAACACCTTCAGTTTCTATATTTGGTATTTCAAATGGTTCCATAATAATGATTTATTCATTGAGTTGGAATTTGATTTTTGTAGTCTACAGGTGGTTTCAATCCTTTGACAGGACCAGATGACTTCGGCCAATTATCTACCAGTTGTTTATAAATTTCTTCTCTAACAACTTTTCTAATCTCTTCTAATTGTGCCTCTTGTCTCTTAGCAGGTCCATTATTCATATTGTCAATAACTTGACCACCACCAACAACTGCACCAGTTCCTACAACTGCTGCTGCTGTTACTCCTGTAGTTACTTTTTGAAAATCCATTTATTTATCATGCTTGATGTATTTATCCTTGGCTAAATAACTGAAGCAAGTACTTTCTTGAACTTTAGAGATGCCACTTAATAAGCTAGAGAACTTTATAAAGAATACTGAGGGTAAGATTCTCTATGTTAATCCAAATGATTTGGATGCTACAGACAGTATAACCAATCAAGGTAATTCCTTGACGAAACCTTTTAGGACTATTCAAAGGGCATTACTAGAGTCTGCTCGATTTTCATATCAAACTGGATTCGATAACGATATAAACGATAAGACAACTATATTACTATTTCCTGGTGATCATTTTATAGACAACAGACCAGGATTTGCTATTAAAAAAGATCCTAGTGACCCCTCAAGAGCAGTTGGTGTCTCTCCTCTAGGTGCTCAGACACTTGCTAGTGCTGAATTTAGTTTAAATTTATCAGCAGAATTTGATCTTACTGTAGAAAATAATATACTTTATAGATTTAACTCAGTATATGGTGGATGTATAGTTCCTCGTGGTACTTCTATTGTTGGTCTTGATTTAAGAAAAACTAAAATATATCCTCTGTATGTACCTAACCCTACAGATGATGATGTTCCTACTGCATCATTATTCAGAATAACTGGTGCTTGTTATTTCTGGCAGTTCTCAATATTTGACGGAAAAGGTGATCGTTTGGTATATACTGATCACCAACAGTTCAATGAAGATAATAGATCATTCCCAATATTTTCTCATCATAAATTAACATGCTTTGAGTATGCTGATGGTGTTAATGATGTTAAGGGATATGATAGGACAGACCTTAGCATGTATTATTACAAGTTAAGTTATGCTTATCAAGAACCAACAGGTCGTGCTGTTACATATGAATGGCCAGAGAATGAAGGAGATTTTGATACAGTCAGACCAGAGTATGAAATTGTTGGTGCGTTAGGAAACGATCCAATACAAATTGCAAGTATTATATCAGGTGATGGTAGCACTGCTACATCACAAGTAACAGTAACAACACAACAACCACATAGATTGAGTGAAGGGACTCCTATAAAAATTAGTGGTGTTAATGTATCACAGTATAATATTTCTACTATTGTACAATCTATAGTAGATCCTACTACATTCACATATACTCTATCAACATTCCCTAATAATTTACCAGCAACACCATCAAATATTGCTAATGCGGTAGCAACTATCGAAGCTGATACGGTAACAGGTGCATCACCATATATCTTTAACCTCTCACTAAGATCAGTGTATGGTATGCAAGGTATGATAACTGATGGTGCAAAGGCAACTGGATTTAGATCAATGGTTGTTGCTCAGTTCACTGGTATATCACTACAAAAAGATGACAGAGCATTTGTAAAATATAATAGAGAGTCTAGATTATATGAAGGAATAGCATATCAGAAGGTAATTGGTGCTGATTTGAGTGCTCAATCATCATCAACTAATGCAGCAACTGTTTATCACTTAGATAGTGGAGCAATATATCGTAAAGGATGGGAGCAAGCTCATGTTACTATTAAAAACAATGCTGTTGTACAGATAGTTTCTGTGTTTGCTATTGGTTACAATGCTCATTTCTTAGGACAAAGTGGTGCTGACGCATCTATTACTAACTCTAACTCCAACTTTGGACAGTTTGCTTTAATTGGTGAAGGATTTAGACCTGATGCATTCCCAAGGGATGACCAAGGATATGTTACACATATTACCACACCACAGACTGTAGATACATCTGAGGCAAAAACTGATAGTGTTAGTTTCTATCAGTTAGATGTCGATAAGACTAAACAAGTAGGATTATCAAGTCATTTGTACATCTTCTCCTTTGATAAGGAAGATGATCCCCCTTTAAGTTTATCTCAAGGATATAGAGTTGGTGCTAGACATGATGAAAAAATACATGTAGCCATAGGAGCAACAGATTATACTGCTAATGTCTTGATGCTTGAGAACAAGATAGAGACATCTGGTATTAATACTGCTGCAGTTGGTAATCAATCTGGTGCTAAAAAAACTGCTGCAGGTGTACCTAATACATTCTTTGAGTTAACAGTTGATACTATTGGTCTAATCACTGGTGAAAAGATAAGAATTTTCAGTGATGATGGTGATCTACCTGAAAATATTGAATTCAATAAGATATATTATGCTATTGTAGTATCTCCTACTAGTATTAAGATTGCATCTACATTCTCAAATGCTATTAATGATGTTCCCATTGAAATATATGGTGGTAGTTCATTAAGAATCGAGAGTAGAGTATCTGATAAAGAGAGTAATGATCTTGGACATCCAATACAATGGGATTCTTCTCAAAGTAGATGGTTTATTCATGTTGATACTGATAACGAAATCTATCCACAGATCAGAAATAATTTCAATTTAATAGGTGTTACTGGTACAAACATAGCACAGATTAAAAGATTTGAGGATAAAAGATCTATTGAAGATAAACTTTATAAGATTCGTTATGTTATACCAAAAGAAGCAACTAACTCTAGAGATCCAGTTGACGGATTTGTATTCCAAAGTTCTTCTTTAGTAGGATATGCAAAAACTTCTGATGCTGCTGCCACTACTATAACTCTCAATGATAATAATTATGGAAGAAATCAGAATTTCATTGCATTTGTTAGTGAGACATCTAGTGTAGTAACTGTTAGAACTGAGAAACCTCACAATGTAGAGGTTGGTGACATTGTTAAAGTTGTAGATGTTCAGGATTCTAACAATCCTAGTGGTACTGATGGTATAGGATATAATGGATTGTTCACAGTAACTGCTCTTATTGATGCTTATCAGTTTGCACATAGCACCACTGATATTAATGGTGTTGAGAGAAATACAGGTAACTTTGTAGATACCACTAACAGTAGAAATCTATTCCAACCAAGATTTTCTATTAGTGATAACAAGAAGAACTTTACTGTTTATCGTGTCAATACTGTAGAACCTTATGTTTCTGGAGCAAATGATGGTGTATACATCTTAGATGTATTGAGTTGTGACTATGCTCCACCTCAAGAATTTGATTATAAAAATTATAGACAAAATGTTACTTATCTGTATCCACAACAAGATAGAGATAATATTGTAGAAAATTCTCCTGCTGCTGTATCATTTGCTCGTAGAGAACCAGTAGGAAAAGTTGATATCAATGACCAACAGAATTCTCTAACAAGAGAAACTCTTGATAAGTTTAATAAGACATTTAATATCGGTTATGGTATTTCATCTGTTACTCCTGTATCTGCTGGTGTATGTACTATTACATTTGATAATCAACATAACTTCAATGGACTTATCACTCATGAAAATCTCGTAACTGGTGTAGGATATGCTGTAACAACAGAATATAATACTAGATTACTAGATGGTGGTAATTGGAATGGTGCGACTGCAACTGTAACAGTTGGTCTTGGATCTACTTCAATTACTGGATTTGAAGTATTTGCACCTGGTTCTGGATACCAAGGTGGAGAGACATTGACTCTTGAAGGATTTGCTAGTGCAAGTATTGGAGTTCCTACATCTGGTATTTCAAATGCTGTTGGCGATGTTGTTTCTATTACTGGAATTGGAATTACATCTGATGGATTATACAGAATAACATCTATACCTAATAAGACTAGTGTTGCTATAGCTATTACTGCTGGTGATCCTCTTATTATTCAAGGACAGTATTTGTATAGAAACTCTCCTGCTGTTTCTATAGCTTCCACTCATTTTGATATTACTACTGGTATTACAACCATAACTACATCCACACCTCATGGACTGAGAAAAGGATCTAAGTTTAGAGTCGTAGATACTAATAGTAATAATGTAGGTGAGTTTTTGGTATCTACTATAGCTGGAATTACTACATTTACTACAACAACTGTTAATGATATTAATTATGCTGCTGGACATAAAATATATCAACAGACATATGCTGCAAATAACCAGACTGTATCGATTGAAGAAACCATAGGTTCAAGATATCAAAACTTATACGCTGGTGAGACTGCAACATTAAAAGATGCAATTACTAACCTCTCTACTGCTATTAAAATACAAGTTCCTAACTCAGGTATTGGTACTGATCTAAGATTTAAATTAGGTGAGTATATTGAAATAGACAAAGAGATAGTAAGAGTAGCAGAACAAGGACTAGTAGGTGCAGGTAATGATTCTCTTAATGTTATTAGAGGTGTTCTTGGTACATTACCAGCAGATCATGTCAGTGGATCATTAATTAAAAAAGTAAATGCTCTGGCTCTTGAGTTACGAAGACCATCTATACTTCGTGCATCAGGTCACACATTTGAATATCTTGGTTATGGTCCAGGTAACTACTCAACTGGTTTACCTCAGGTACAAAACAGAACTCTAACAGATGATGAAGAGTACCTAGCACAGTCACAAGAAAGAGCTGCTGGTGTAGTGGTTTACACTGGTTTGAATAATGAGGGTGATTTCTATATTGGAAATAAGAGAATATCTTCTTCTAGTGGTAAAGAAACATCATTCAATATTCCTATTCCTAGTGTTACTGGTGAAGCAGTATCAAGTAACTCTGTAGTATTTGATGAAGTTATTGTTCGTCAAAGAATTATCGTTGAGGGTGGTCCTCAACAAAATATATTATCTCAGTTTGATGGTCCTGTATCATTCTCTAATGATGTTAGTTTCACTGATGATATGGTCACAAGTGGAACTGTAGAACTTGGTGGAAGTATTAACATTATAGGTACATTCCCCACTGGTGCTAAGTTGAATTGTATTATTGCTGGTGTTGGTACTAATAAAGCTGAAATTACCACTGATCCTGCATGTGGATCTGATCTTGTACTTAATGCTGCACCAGGTTTTGCTGTTGCGATTGCAACTGATACAAGATATACTGCTGATGTAGTATTTGATAATAAAGTTAATTTCAATGGATTTACATCATTCTCACAAAATGTATATTCATCTGCAGGGTTTGTAACATTTGCAGGTGGTCCTTTACATGTGACTGATGATATCGTTGCATTCTATGGTCAATCATCTGATGCTACATTGAAAGATAATATTTCTACCTTAGATAACCCACTTGCTAAGGTAATGCAAATTCGTGGTACTGAATTTGATTGGAAGGATGGTAATCCTAATTACACAGGACATGACATTGGAGTTATTGCTCAGGATGTTGAGTCTGTACTTCCTGATGCAGTATCTACTAAACCAGATGGAACTAAAGGTGTTCATTATAACAAATTAATTCCTCTACTCATTGAAGCAGTCAAGGATCTCTCTAAACAGGTGGATGATCTGAGCTCAGATAAATAATAAAAAGGTCTCCTTAGCATAAGATAATGCCTACCAATTATAAGACTATCATTAATTTTAGAGACGGTATTCAGGTTGATGCCAATGATCTTGTCTCTAATAATGGACTGGTAGGTATCGGAACTACCATTCCAAGAGAAGAACTCGACATTCGTGGTAACCTGATTGTTGAAAATCAAGCAAATTTTAGGGATGTAAATGTTGTCGGACAGTCTACATTTTATGGTGATATTAATATTGCTGTTGGAAACTCAGTAGGTATAGGAACTACAGTCCCTGAGGCTACATTTCAGGTTGGTGTTGGTACAACTGGTTTTACTGTTGACTCTAATGGTAATGTAACTGCTCTAACATTTACTGGTTCAGGTGCTAATCTAACAAATTTACCGACTGCAGTATGGACTAATCCATATCCTGGTGCTGGTACTACTATCAATGCTTTCAGACCTGTTGGTGTATCTGTAACACTACCTCAGGCAGATTTTGCTGTTGGTGATCTTATAAAACTTGATGCTACTAGTGGTGTAGGTACATTTGAAGGATTAGTAGCGAAAAATATAACTGCAGTCAATGCCAGTGGATCTGGTCAAGGTAATGTAAACGGAGAAGTTGGTACATTCTCAACCATAACAGCAACAGACACTGCTGTTATTGATAAATTAGATGGAAATTTAATAGGTTTATCAACAATAGCTGGTACTGCCTCAACAGCTAATAGTGTATATGTAACAGATGAGTCTACTGATACTCTATTGTTCCCTCTATTTGTTGATGGAGCAGTTTTAAGTGGACAAATAGTTGCTGGTAATAAGGAAGTAAAGGCAGGAACTAATCTACAATTTGATTCAGCAAATGGAACATTAAGTGCTACATCTTTGAGTGCTGCAGGTGGTATCAGTATTGGTCCTGGCGGTATTATGACTGCAACCACATTTAGTGGAACTGCAACTACAGCATTAAATGCGTCAGTAGCATATGCGATAGCTGGACAACCAGATATTCAAGCAGACAAGATAGATTCTTTAGGTATTAATAGTATATTCATTAGAAATACTGGTGTATCTACATTTGGAGGAGAAGTTAAGGTAGGTAACTTCTTAGGTGTAGGTGCCACATCCTCTGCTATAGGAAAAGGCATGGGTGTTATTGGTGCTGCTGACTTTTCAGGTGCTGGTACATTTGGTGGTGACTTATTAGTTGCAGGTAATTTATCAGTCGGTGGTACATTTGGTGGTGCGGTTAATATTACTGATGTTACTGCTGGAGAAATCATTGCAACTGGTATTCTCTCTGCTACTACATCATCTAGTTGTGTGTTACATGATACAACAATTACTGGTAATGTAGTACAGTCAGCAGGTAAAAATTTAACAGTCGGACAAAATCTTTCTATTGGCGGAACAACTACATTTGGATCACAGATAAACTTTGGTGATGCATCAACACAAGTTGCTGCTGCTGGTACATTATTTGCTAATTTGAGTGGTATTATTACAACTGGTGGTATTAATGTTGGTGATCTTGATATTAGTGGTACATTCTCATATACTGGTGGAAGTATAGCAACATTCGGTTCGATATTATTAAATAGCAACACTGGATTTGTATCCTGCTCATCTATTGAGGCAGGTACAGGTATTATAAGTTGCACAGGATTAAATGCCAGAACTGGAGAAATTACTGGTGGTGGATTAAATCTTACAGGTCCTACTACATCTAATAACTTTTTCCAATCAACATCTGGTGTATCTACATTCTTTGATATTGATATAACTGGTGGTACAAATAGTAATATTCAATTAACTAGACTAGGATTTAATACTTCTCTAGGTGCTTTAGGTATTACTGAGGGTATAGCTCTCTGGGATGATGCTGAGATATATGTCAATGATTCCCCTGCAAGTGGTATTGGTATTGGTACTACCTCAGGTAAGAGAGACAGTAATGTTGCTCTATATGTTGGATATGGAAGAGATGGAGCAGGTAACTTTATCAATGGTCAGTCAGTATTTGAAGGTGGTGTTGGTATAGGTACAATGATGGGTAATGATGATGGTAATATGTTGGAAGTATATAAAGAAACAGTATTTCATTCATACCATACAGGTGTAGGTGGTACTGATGCAGGTCCTGCTCGTGTTGGATTTGAAACTAATAAACCACGCACAACTCTTGACTTAGGATTTGTTACTAGTGGATTCTTAAGAATACCAAGTTACTATAATGATGATCCTAACAATACAGTTCCAACTAACGACACTGGATCACAAGGTTCTCTATTTTTTGATACTGCAATTAACTCAATTTCTATCAAAGATATGAATGATAATTGGGTTGGTATTAAAACTGAATTATCTACAGGTGACGATCCTGCTCAATATGTACAAGAACTTGGTTTCATAGGTGGTGTTACTGATCAGGCAAATAGATTATCTGCTGAACAAGGAGTTGCAAATATTATACAACCTTATGATGAGGTAGGTAATCAAGGAATTGGATGGGGTACTGCACATATGTGGTACAATAAGACTTTCAACAAACACCAGTACAAAACTAATCAAGGAATTGGAGTTGCTACACATTATAGATCATATGTTTCTACAGGAACATCCGCTATAGATATTGAACTAGATAGTAGTGGTACTAAGGTTTACATCACACTACCTGGTATTGGATCTGCTACTTTTAATCTAGTTTGAGGAAATTAAATGGCAGCAAATAATTGGAGTAAGACAACTCAACAGTTATTGACTGGTACACCTGGCACACAAATATCATTTGGTGAAATTCGTGCTGCTATAGGTGATACCAGTAAATCTATTTCTGCTTCAGAATTACACAGACAAACAGACCTTGATGCACCATATGATTTTAGTCAGGGTAAATATCCATCATCATCAACACCACATCTACCTTATGTTTTAGATGCTACTGAGAATGTTGGTGTACCTACTAGTGGTGCGATAACACCACAGGATATTAGAGGAGTTATAAAAGAATATGTGATTGAACAGGACACATTGACAGAAGAGGAGAACTTTAATGTTACTACTCTAAGCAGTCCTACAACACCTAGTATCAATGCTGATTGGAACTCAAACTTAAATAAAAATATATCAAAATTTCTTAAGATCAAAGGTAGACTAGTAAGTACCAATACATCAAATCCTGCTGCTGTTGCCGATCAACCATCATCTAACCTAACAGTATTTGTTAACAATGCACCATCATCTTATGGTGTGTATGGTGCAGGTGGTGGTATCAATCAACCTGGTGGACATGCTATTAGTATCAGTCAACCATCAGGTCCTGCGATTAGAAAAGTATTTGTAGAGTGTGAAGGTTCAGACGCTAGGATATATGGTGGAGGTGGTGGTGGAAAAGATGGTACTGATGGTACTGATGGCACACCTGGTAGTGGAGAGAGTACTGGAGTACCTGGTACACCTGGTACACCAGGCACACCTGGTTCAAATGGTAATGATGGTAGTGCAGGTAGCGATGGATCGGATGGTTCAGATGGTCAACCAGGATCCACTGGTACACCTGGTATGCAAAGAACAACATTCCAGCAAAGATCTACAGTACAAACTAGAACAACTAGTCAATCAAGAAGTTCTCGCAGAAAAAGATTTGGTGGGTGGCCTCGTAGTCGTCGTGGACAAATTCAGGGTAGAACATCATTTCAGGCAACTGGTTCTACTCAGTCAAGGTCAGCAGCACAGTCAAAAATGGCATGTTTCGGTGGTGCAGCTGGTAATGCTGGTTCTAAAGGTTTACATGGTAATTCTGGTGGTGGCGGTCAAGGTGGTCAGGGTGGCTCTGGCGGTGGCGGTGGTCAGGGTGGAACTGGAGGACCTGCAGGTTATTCAGGACAAGGTGGATTAAAAGGATATGGTGGTACAGCTGCACCAGGTCGTGGCTGGAATTATAAGACTGGTAACATAACAGGAACACCTGGTAGTTTCGGAACACCAGGCACACCTGGTGGTGGAGGAGGAGCAGGAACACCTGGTACACCTGGTGGAAGTGGACAACCAGGAACACCTGGTACACCTGGTGGAAGTGGAACACCTGGCAGTGGTGGAACACCTGGTACACCTGGTGGTGCTGCAAGTTGTAACGCTGCTACACCAGGAACACCTGGTACACCTGGTACACCTGGTACTGATGGAACACCTGGTAGCGATGGTCAACCAGGTGCAAAGGGTAACGATGGTCAACCAGGTCAACCTGGTACACCAGGAAATCCTGGCACACCTGGTCAACCAGGTCAACCAGGTCAACCTGGTGGTAATGGTGGTGACTGGGGTGAAGCAGGTGGTTCACAAGGTGGTAATGCAGGTCGTGCAGTTGCTGGTAGCAAGTATGAAGTTAAACCCAATAATGGAGATATTAAAGTAATCTACTAAATTTTGTTATGTCAATTTATCCTTTGAGTCCATCCCCTAATTTTCAGGGTGAGACACTATATCAAACATGGGAAGATGGGTTCACCCCAAACGAGTGCCATCGTATTATTAACTATGGTGAGTCTCTTTCACCAAAACCTGCTACAGTCGGTAATAATATTGATACCAATGTAGTAAATAGTATTCGCACATCTAAGACTGCATGGTTAGAATGCAATAATGATACAAAATGGTTATATGAGCGTTTAGGTAATATATTAAGAGTAACTAATGGTATGTTCTGGAAGTTTGATATCCGTGGATTTCATGAGCATATTCAATACACAGTATATGAAGGAGACGATCAAGGCTTTTATAGGTGGCATGTAGATAATAATATGCAGTCAGATGTACCACCGAGAAAATTAAGTATGACCGTACAATTATCTGATCCCAGTGAATATACTGGTGGTGAATTACAGTTGCATGATGGTGAAGTACAGACTGCAGTAAATAGTAGAGGACATGTAATAATATTTCCCAGTTATGCTTTACATAGGGTTCAACCTGTAACATCTGGAATTAGAAGAAGTTTGGTAGTCTGGGCAAATGGTCCTGCATTCAAGTGACAGACAGTGATTTAAGTGTCTACTACATCCCCATTGTGAGGTAAAATGGTGTATAATATAGGTATGAAGAATACCCATCTTGAACACTTAGAAGATGACATCCTCAACAGTGGTGCTGTTGGTGGATTCAATGTCGTTTCTGTACTCAGATCATTTGGTAATATGCTCACAGGCACTAAGTCTGATCTAAGTGTTACTACTAAGTGGGATGGAGCTCCTGCAATTATTTGTGGCACTGACCCTGTTACTGGTAAATTCTTTGTTGGAACTAAATCAGTATTCAATAAGATTACACCTAAAGTATGTTATGATAATGTTGATGTTGATCGTTTTTATGAGTCAGAAGTACTTCGTGCAAAGTTAAAAGATTGTCTTAAGTATCTCTCTCAATTAAATATCAAAGGTATTATTCAAGGAGATTTATTATTCTCATCAGGAGACAAGAGATATGCTAGTATTGGTGGACACAGAGTTATTACATTTAATCCTAATGCCATAACTTATGCAGTATCGTGTCAATCAAGTCAAGGTATGGCAGTAGAGAGAGCAAATATTGGTATTGTATTTCATACAGTATATCAAGGTAGTTCAATACAAGATTGCAAGGCAGTATATAAAGCACCCTTATTTGTAGGCACAGAAGATATATTCATACCTAATGCTAATTTCAATGATGCTAAAGGTATAAGTCGTTTCAGTAATAGTCAGAAGATCAAGTATATTGCTACTATTAATCGTGCGGAGGGTTCACTCAAGAGAGCATCAAGATTTCTTGATATCATGCAAAGTCATGGTCAATCTAGATTCTTAATGCCAACATTATTCAAGCAATTCTTTAATACACAAATTCGTACTGGTAAGACTATTGTAAACACTAGAAGAACAGTTGCACAGTTTGCTAAGTTTTATTCAGACAGATTAGATGCTGAGATCAATACTAAAACCAGTGTCAAGGGCAAAGAGAGATACAAGAGGATGAAGGCAGAAGGTCTTAATTTTATTGCTAGGTATGAGAATGAGATATATTTTACATTTGCATCATATATTTCTATTCGTGATGCTAAGAAGATGGTAATCTCACAATTAAACAAGGTTGGTCAAATAAGAACATACATAGGAAATACACCAACAAATCCAGAGGGATATGTTGTTTCCACCAACAACTACGCAATGAAGTTTGTTGATGATGACTTTAGAAAAGCAAACATTCTCTTTGGAATACAATGAAAAAGATCGCTGTTATCGGTGCAGGTGTTATTGGTATTACTTCTATTCTACAGTTGATAGAACAGCGAACTAATCTTAATGCAGAAAATGATTGTAAAATAGTATGGTTATATGACACATCAATAGATATATTTGGTATTGGAGAGTCAACAACACCATCATTATCAGGACAAATTGCTAGTCCACCATCATATTTGAGATATGATTCTAAAGATTATTTTGATGCTACTATCAAGTTTGGTAATAGATTTGTAGGATGGGGTAAAAATGGTGGAGATTTTACCAGATACTTTCCTATGAGTACTGCTGCTATTCATTTTGATACTAGATTATTCAGTAGTTTCTTTATTGAACATCTAAATGAAGAGAGTTGTTATAATTTTGAGTCAAGAGATACTAAAATAAAATCAATAAGTTTCGATCAAGACCCTATAGGTGGACATTGCTTTGGTGTTGTTATTGATGGAGAGTCATTTGATTTTGTATTAGATTGTAGTGGTGGCAAATCACTGGTGAATGATGATTATTATTTCGATTCACCCTTTGAGACTTGTAACACAGTTCTTGCTACTAGACTACCAGAACCTGCAGATTGGGGTTATACATTAACACAGACCACTCGAAATGGTTGGATGTTTGGAATTCCATTGCAAAGCAGAAGAACTTATGGTTATGCTTATAATTCAAGTGTTACAACAGAAGAGGAGGCACAGCAAGATTTTAGAAGTCTAGTTCCTCAAGAAGGACATCAATATAATAAGTTTACTTGGAAACCTAAATTCTCAAACTATGTGTTACATCATAGTGGTAGATATGCTCGTAATGGAAATGCGTTAGGATTTCTTGACCCACTTGAAGCACTAGCAGGTATGTATTATGATAGTGTGACAGATAAGATGTCAAATTATGCTCTTGGCGATACATATAATAACATAGAACTGATTAATGATATCAATAGTTGGTATTATCAAGAAGTTATTGGGGATTGGTTATTAAATTCTGCATGGATGTATCATTTTGGTTCAGAACATGACACCCCATTCTGGCAACAAGTCCAGAAAAATGCTAAAGATATATTAAATAATAAGGAGATTAATCCTTGTCGTTTAATAAGTGATGAACAAACATTTACTGATGATTTGTTCAATATTATAGGGGATGACCCAGAAATGAGAAGGTTATTTGTTCATGATCTACTTGATGTTGAGTTTACTTTCGATTTCTGTCGTGATTATTATAACTTCAGTTCATTTACTAGAGGAATGAGTGCAGATTATGCCAACAAGTTTCCTACATTTACATAACTTATGACTAGAAAAATTGCTATTATTGGTGGTACTGATGCAGTACAAGTATTATTGAATTGCGTGTCACATAGGGATACTATGGATAGTGTGTATCAGGATGATGAAATAGTTTGGATTCGTGATTGTTCTCACATTATTGATGA
>CENQ01047303.1_pt1 | contig 17647 bp, 25 predicted proteins | sample 356171 | NCBI WGS metagenome assembly CENQ01 (sample SAMEA2619802, study PRJEB7988) | marine metagenome | biome: marine biome (ENVO:00000447); feature: surface water layer (ENVO:00002042); material: "saline water (ENVO:00002010), including plankton (ENVO:xxxxxxxx)" | depth 5 m
TATGGATAGAGCTTTACATTAAGATCATTACCCATCTTGGAGATGATCCCAAACCTAGCACCAGTACACGCCATCTGAAAATGTAGCTGCCATACATATCGCATGATTGGCGGTACAGTTGATTTACTCTGTGCATCTGATTTTTGTTCATTAATAATAAGTCCACGCATAGGAAAGTCATCACCCATAGGATTTGGGATAATTAAGTCCTTGTCTACTTTAAACTTACTGTCACAAGAACAAGCCATCCTTTCCTCAACAATGCGATCCGCTTCATTAACTTCAATGATCTCCAAATTTGTACGAGGTTTCATTGCTTCTCTGATAAGACGATAGCTTTCTTCCATGATATAAGGTTCAAGTTTCATTCCCCTTATCATTGCATTAGTAGACAAATTCTCACTTGGTTTGATACCATTGGCAAAGTTCACATACATTTGCCTAAGATCTTCTACTTTTTGTCCAGAGAAACAGTTTATTTCTTCTACGATTGTTGCACCATACGTAGCCCCAACCTCTTCACCATCAATACTGTACTTCATGGCTTTAACCTAACTAATCAGACTAATCAGGCTAATCTGTTTGTCACTGACTAACCTGTGACCCACAGGCAAGGCTGTCATTTTATATATTATGCGAACAACTTTATTATTAGTATACCTAACTATTTGTTTCATATCAGCAATTCCTTTCTGCTATTTTTGTCCACAATTTAAAAGGTTGTCCGCAAATTGTATATAGCTTTAGACGTAACCTGTTATATCTGAACATCTGTGTTTTAGCACACTTATCGAACTCCCATGAAGCTTCCGTCATCAAAGCCATTTTTGGAAGGTGATGCTCTACGTTTCAATTCACTCGTAGCACCCATCACAATTATATGTGCCATTGTTATTTTACGAAGTTCATCCATTCTTTTGTTACCGCTGCTTTTCTCCATATGTGTACGTCCTTCCATCAGGTTCTGTAATTCTTTAGCTGTTTGACGTAACACTTGTATGGTATCATAAACATGGGTGCGATTACACAAAGGAATAGTTATTCTTCTAGCTACTGTCAGATTATTAAAGATCATCCATTGTTCATCCGATAAATTTTCCATAGCAAATTGAGTACGCTGTGGACCATTCATGTTGGGTTGTTCAATGCGATTTCTTAATGCTACGCCAGAAATTTCTATTCTTTTGTTTCTATTCATGTTTTGCTCCGTATTGTTAAGTATATGTTCGTCAAATGTACGATCAAGTTTTTTATTTAAACTGAAGTTTATAGTATAAACTGAAGTTCATTTCGTGAACTGCTGCAAAAATTATAATATTCTTTTGCTGATTTAATCATCATGTCGCAAACCTGATAACAATGAATTTTAGGATTAAGGTCGGTTTCTTGTGAAATAAACCACCCCTCTTCTACGCAATGTTTGAAAACAAGTGATACAAATGCTTTCTTCAAATGTGCAAATCTATCAAGGACTTGTTTTTGTGTCACAAATTTGTTTTTAAAAGTTATAAGGGTCACAAATCCACCGATCAATCGTTTGTCTATATGACTTCGGAAATACATCGTACATCTTTTTTGATTAGCATCGTTTGTACGAATGGGATAATTTTTATAATTAAGTAAGGTTAGTTCGTGAGAAAGATTTGTAATAATATAGTTTACATTTGGACTGGTATTCATGATTTTGCTCCCATTATTCTTTTGACTAGATTACTCACATTGGACGTACCCCATTTGCCACCACGCCTGGTTTTGTACATATCGATATGATTATTAAGATAAGATGCCATTTGACGTAGGCTGTAGCCTTGTCGAACAAGGTCCAAGATGACAGGTCGCATTCTTTCAGCAAAAGCATCTGCTTCTTCTTGAATAGCTTCATGCCCCTTCTGTCTTGCTTCATCCATCTTAGTATGAATACCTAGCTGAGTGATCTTCTTACCTGACTTAGTATAATAAAAACCATCTTGTTCGATCTTTTCCTGGATACGAGCAAGTGCGGTTTTTGTATTCATAGAGATTTGATCTCTCGTGTTTTGTGCCATAGCTGATTTAATGGCTAGGACTAGTTTATTTTGTTTTGGATTGGCAGACAGCATAGGATCGTCACACACAATTAAGTGGACCTTTCCTGTTTCAACATGAGTTTCAAAATATTGCAAACCGTGCCACGCTGTTCTGAACAATCTTGAAATTGAGGAAACGATTATAGTCGCTTTTTCTTTTTTGGCAAATTCCATTGCTTGTTGCAACACAGGACGCTTATCAGGATGGACCGTACCAGAGATGTTTTCTTCAAACCATTCAACCGTATGATCGCCACCGTTGAGGAAGTCACGAATGTCTTTTTTATCTCTCTCTGTTTCTTGTTTATTGGTCGATACACGGACATAAGCAACATACTTACCCTCGTGTGGTTGACCATGTGTGCTGCGATTAGCTGGTGACATTATTTGTTCTCCCTCAAATATTCAGCTTTAGTTTTTATATTATTCAAAATTTTATCATGTGTTCTATCAAAACACGCTTTTTCAGAACTAGTATATCCCAAAGTATCTATTTCATAATCATGCGTATTCATTGCTTGTCTAATGATAGAAAGTTGTGCTTTTGTTAATTCGACTACATACTTAGTTGCCATTATATGTTCTCCAATTTTAATGTTAAATATTCTATCAGATACTTTGCATAGCTTGTTAAAAGCTCATGTCCTTCAAAAGTGAACTGATCCCTGCCCTCTGTAACAGCTACAGCATACGCATCTTTTAGATGCTGCAACTTCTCTTGTGAGAAAGTTATAGTCTGCATTATATGTTCTCCTTAAGTTACAAAACAGTTCTGAAACTGTTCATCTTTACTACATATATACCAACATGGTACGTTGTGCAAGACCTAGATGTTACTTATTTTTTGAACAAGGTGAATTATGAAGCAGATACACATTAGATTAACTGAAGAAGTCTATGAAAAACTTAAAGAATTAGCCGAGAAAGATCGTAGATCAATGGCTAGTTTGGCTGAATATATTTTATCCAAAGGGCTACGAGATTTTAAGAAAGAGCTAGAGAAAGTATGACCCCAGAGTTTGTGCAGCCAACACTTGCATTTATGCTATTGGAGTTCCCTTCCCTTGCCGATTGCCAGGTTGTCGTGAAGCATCTGGTAGGTTTGGTCCATCATAATTTGTTTGTTGATTGTCACAACCACGATGAAAGCTATGCCTTTTGGTTTGAACATTGGGCGCAGCACAATCATTACAGTAAAATGCCACTGCCAAGACCAGAGATTATCAATGAGATGGAATAAGTTTAACGCCCACAAGACCGAGGTCGATGGCATCATGTTCGACAGTAAGAAGGAAGCCAAAAGATATAGTGAATTAAAGTTATTGGAAAAGGCAGGTCAGATACACAACCTGGAGCTGCAACCCAAGTTTGAATGTATAATTAAGGAGAAGAAGATATGTACCTATCGAGCAGATTTCAGTTATTTCGACAAGAAGCAGAGGGGCGTGTTGGGTCAGGAAGGAACAATGGTAGTCGAGGACGTAAAGGGCTTTATTACTCCAGTTTATCGCTTAAAAAAGAAGTTGGTCGAGGCTCTGTTCACAGTGAAGATAACAGAGATATGAACACGCTTGATATAGCTTTAGCGTTTCAATATGTAACCCAAGTACCGTTTGAGAATTTGTTTGAAGATTGTCGTAAGGATAATGAGTTCAGGCATTTAAAGTATTGGTGGACAGCAATCTGTCGGTTTTTTAAGAGAAGCTATCCTCAGATTGGTGAAACATTGGGGCGAGATCATTCGACCTGCGTGTTTTATTACAAGCGTCATTTGAAGATGATGGATGATGAAAAGTGGTATCGAGAAGGATATATCAAGATGCTAGATGAAGTTCTAACAAGACTAGGTATCTGATGTTGGATTTACCACCAGATAAAACGTCCAAGCAAGTCTTAAAGGATATCAACAAGGCAAGAGAAGATATTCTTAGACCACCCAAAGATCAGAATACTTGTGAAACAGGTAAGGACGAAGATCAGGCATTCTCTGCATTCTTTAAAGCACCGTCACGAGCCTTACAGGATAAACGACTAGCGACAAGACCAAGGACATTTATTATTCTCTGTGCTTTATGTCAGTTTATTGGACCAACAGGTTATTGCTATCCTAAGCAAGCACGGATTGCACGGCAGCTTGGCATGAGCCAGCAAGGGGTCAGTAAACATATAAGATTGCTAGTTGATTATGGCTACGTTGAGAAGGTTCGTAAGGAATATAAGTTTCGTAAAAAAGGACATACATCAGCAACCTGGAGAATATTGTTTGATCCATCGATTACGGCTGAACAAGCTTATCAAGATGCACTTGAACATGATGAACAAATGCAAGAAATGGAAGCTAGGAAAACTCTTAATAGTATTGAAGCAAATACAACCCAATTAGGTTGTGAAGATATACAACCCAATGAGGTTGTACAAGAACTGAATAGTAGAACTATAGAATATACTATTAAAGGTAAAGATGTTTGTAAGCTTTATTGTCATTTGTTGGATACAATTATTGAAAGTCGTGGTGAGTTCCGTTGGGATGATAGACAAGAACAGATAGCTCAAGGTTTCATTGACAAGGGAATGAAGATCGATGACTTCACCAACAGAGCCAAGAGAACTTTGTGGAGCTGCAAGAAAGAAAGTAAACGTCCACCATATTCCCTAGCATTCTTTACACAAGCATTCAAAGAAACAGAGAAGAAGGAACAAAGCATACAGGATATCATCAAGAGAGTATCAAACAGAAAGAAGATGAAATGACTACTGTTCAAAATGTAGACGTTCGTGTACGTTATGTACACACAGTTAAGAACGTCAAAGAAACAAGGCATTATTATTCTACGATGGCTACGGACGCTGACAAGAAAAAAGACCTTACGCCCCCCCACGGTCAATCATATAGTAGGGGTGTTCCACAAAACTTTTTTCAAGATTTCGTATGCTGTCTTTGCGGTAAGGACGCAACATTAACCCATTGGCAATCAAGGAGTTTGTACTGCACAGAACATCATCCTGATTGGCAGAAAATCAAAGAAAGGAAGTAACATGGCTGAAATCGTAGATACGGACAAAGAACCTTGGGCTGGTTTGATTGGATTAGATCATGAACCAAGACTACCTGTTTTTGAGAAGGAAACGATTATTGATCATGGTCAGGGTTTATTGACGGATAGAGAACGTAAGGAATTTGAAGAAATCAAGAAAATGATGGAGAAAATAAATGAGTGATATACCAACAGCTAGGCACTTACTTGAAAAAATAAAACATAAAGACCCCAACATTAGTAAGGCTTTAAACTTAATGTATAGAGTGAAAGTAAAAGAATTTAAAGCTCCTGTGACTTCAAGGAGAATGACCCCAGAAATAAAAGAAACAATTTTGAAAATGTATAGAAATAATCCCAAAATGTCTTGTCAGAAAATAGCAAATACTATGGGAATAAATTCAGGTAGAGTTTCGGAAACAATCAAAGAATATATGGAGAATATTTAGATGGCTAGTTTAAATGAAGTGACGTTAATCGGCAATGTTGGCATGGACGTTGAGGTTAAGGAGTTTGACAGAGGTGGCAAGATTGCGAAGTTTACGATGGCGACTACTGAGAGTTATAAGCGGAAAGACGGAGAAAAGATTGAACATACTTCATGGCATAATGTGGTTATTCGTTCTGAACCGTTGGTTCGCATTGCTCAGATGTTTGTAGCAAAAGGTTCATCTGTTTGTATCAAGGGTAAGATTATTTACAGGGATTACGAAAAGAATGGTGAGAAAAGAAAGATGACCGAGATTGCACTTGATCCGTATCAGGGGCAGCTCATTCTTCTTGGAAAGAAAGAAAACAAACAACAGAGTTTAGGTGATTACGATAAGACCGTAGGGATCAATATATGAACAAAGTACAAGGCATAAAGGGTATTCGACAGATTACCAGAAGGATCAAAGGGTCAAATGTGATTATGAATAATCGTGATCGATTGGCTCAAGAGTTGGTATCCTTGGGTACATCTGACATTACGGACATTATGTCTTGGGATGCAGAAGGCAATGTAGAGATTAAGGCTTCCAAAGACATAAAACCTGAAGCTTTGAGAGCGATTAAGAAGATTAGGGTGCTGCCTGGACAGGGCATTGAAGTTGAATTGATTGATAAGGTTAGGGTGTTACAGACGTTAGCAAAGTCGGCTGGCTTGTTAGATCATGAGAAAAATGCCGATAAACCTGCTGTTGTCGAGGTTCAGATGCTTGGTCCAGGTGAAGGTACATTCAAGGAAAAGAAAGATGAATAAAAAACCGTGCGTGAATTGTGGTAAATATTTTTTTTACTATTCTCCCAATAAGAAGTTTTGTTCGGATAATTGTAGGTTTAACTACAATGACAGGCGAAAAAAAGTCTATGCTGAAACAGGAAAATCCAAGACAAGATATGATGCAGCACTTGGTATCACCCTGCCCTATATTCCTGATCGATTGATTGTCAAAGAAGGAGAAAACTATGACCCCTCTTAAACTTGATTTTAGATCATCCCCTGTGATTTGGAAGTTTCTTAATGATAATTCTTTTGTTCGTGCTGTTTTAGGTCCAGTGGGCTCTGGAAAATCTTATGCCTGTTGTGCGGAATTGTTTAAACGAGCTGTCAATCAGAAGCCATCCAAGCGAGATGGGATAAAATATTCAAGGTTTGCGGTGGTTAGAAACTCTTATCCCATGCTGAAAACAACGACATTAAAGACTTGGCTAGAATTATTTCCTGAAGATACATGGGGTGCGGTTCGTTATGCACCACCGATTACCCATCATATCAAACTACCTGCCAGAGAAGGTGCTGCTGGGATTAATATGGAAGTTATTTTTCTAGCGTTGGATCAGCCAAAAGACGTTCGGAAGCTTCTTTCCTTAGAACTGACAGGGGCTTGGGTCAATGAAGCAAGGGAATTACCGAAGGCGGTGATTGATGGCTTGACCCATCGTGTAGGTCGTTATCCTTCCAAAGCCGATGGTGGTCCGACTTGGCGAGGGATTATCTTGGATACAAACCCTATGGACAGCGATCATTGGTATTTTCATCTGGCTGAAAAAGAAACGCCCAAAGGTGAATTTAGATGGCGGTTTTTTCGACAGCAAGGGGGCGTATCGGAAGTATCCCCTAAAGATGTACCTGCTGAAAGTCCTGAAGCAAAAGGATTTATTTTTTCAGCTGGTAAATGGTGGCGAACGAATAACAAGGCAGAGAACCTTGGGAACTTACCCTCTGGATATTACGAGCAGTTACTAGGGGGTAAGAAACTTGATTGGATCAGGTGTTATGCCGAAGGTAAGTATGCGTTTGTTCAGGAAGGTAAACCTGTTTGGTCGGAATACGATGATGATAGTATGGTCGATGATCTAGCGATTGAAGAACATATTCCTATTCAGATTGGATTAGACTTTGGATTAACCCCTGCTGCTGTCTTTGCACAGAAGTTACCCAATGGCAGATGGCATATTGTTCATGAGATTGTAACCTTTGATATGGGTCTTGAACGCTTTTGTCATATTCTAAAATCAGAGATAAATAACCGATTTCCTAAGATGGATATACAGATTTGGGGCGATCCAGCAGGTCAGCAAAGGGATCAAATCTTTGAAACAACGGCTTTTGACCATTTAAAAACCCATAATTTATTGGCTCGACCTACAGCAACCAATGATTTCAAGGTACGAAGAGAAGCTCTAGCTGCCCCAATGGGGCGTTTGATTGAAGGAAAACCAGGGTTATTGGTCGATCGTAATTGTGTCAGGCTTAGAAAATCCCTTTCTGGTGGCTATCATTTCCGAAGAATAGCGATTGGAGCAGGTCAGGAACGGTATAAAGATACCCCAAACAAAAATGAACATTCCCATATTGGGGATGCAGCAGGTTATTGTCTGCTTGGCGGTGGTGAACATCGTAGAATGACCAGAGGAACAAACCCACAATTTAGAAAACCGATACAAGCCAATATTGATTTCGATGTTTTTGCCTAGAGATTTAGAAAAAACCATGCAGATTGACGGTATATTTACCAGATTACTACCGTTTGACCCCTATCATTTGAGCCTAATGGAGTATCGACCCCTTGATGAAGCTGTCCTTTCTGCCAATTTAGACTTCATGGTAACAGATGGTTTGTCCTTTTCATGCTTTCATCGCAATCATTGTATCCTTGCTTTTGGTATTCAACCGATATGGAAAGGCAACGCTGAGATTTGGATGCTTGTGAATAAGTTTATTGGTAGGGATAAATTCATTTTTCATCGTTCTGCCAAGCGATTATTCCCTTTTATTGCTGAATGTTTACAACTTGTTCGCTTACAATGTCATGTCTGTTCAGAAAATGTTCAGGCTACCAAATGGATTGAGAAAATGTTATTTAATCAGGAAGGTTTATTGAAACATTATGGTCCAGAAGGGCGAGATTATTTTGTTTATGCTAGATACTTCAAGGGGAAATAGGCATGGGTGGTAACACAGCAGCGGAAGTTGCAAAGGATGTAACTGTTGGTCCAAAGCAAGGACCACAACCAAAAAAATCAAAAATGAAAGACTTCATAGGAGCAGAAACTTTTGACTATGGACCTTTCACGGCTACAGCTACACCGTTTCCAAAAGGTTTTGGTGGCGACAGTAATCCTTCCTATTCACAACCCCAATCAATGACAATGGGTAATCCAGCAACGATGACCCAAGCGCAAGCAAGAGCCGAGTTACAAAAGATCGGACCTACGATTTCTGGGAGTGGTGGGAACTACAACGATCTAAGTTCCTTTGATAATTATAATTTCAGCGGATCTCCCTATACGTTGGAATATTTCAAAGCCGTTGCAGCAAAAGCTGGTGACGGTGATGAACTAAACGTCATTCACGGTGGTAGTGGTGGTAAACCAGCAAATACTTCTCCGAGTAACACAGGCACTACTACTACTGGGAATGCCGCTTCCACAGCGGAGAGTACCTCAGCTGATACCCTAAAATCTTCACAGCAAGGGGTAACAATATCCGATGAAGCCAAGGCAAAAGCTGCTGCCTTGAACCTAGAATTGGTGAATACCGATGCGATCCAAGGTACAAATGAAGCCGATACACTACAGAAAAAACAAGCTGCGTTGCTCGAAGCTGAAAGACGACAAGCCATTAGACGTTTGATTGCTCGTAACCGAAGGGCAAGGTTTGGTGGCTCTAGGCTTCTTATGTCATCCGCAAGAGCCAATCCAGGTCTAGGCGTACCTCAAAACCAAACAACACTTAGTCCAAGAATGAACCCAAGGGATATATATGCCTAAACTTACACCGAGCGAAATCAAAAAAAAATACGATAAGTCTACTTCTCATAAACGCCAATGGCGAGATATCTATGAAGATGCTTACCGTTATGCTCTGCCTATGCGTAATCTCTACGATGGATACTATGAAAGCGCACCTGGACAGGATAAAATGTCGAGGGTTTTTGACAGTACAGCTATTCAATCCACTCAAAGATTTGCCAATCGTTTACAATCAGGCGTATTTCCACCCCAAAGAAACTGGTGCAGATTGACCCCTGGGGAAGATATACCCAAAGAACAGCATACAGAAGTACAAACAATCTTGGATAATTATGCTGAAAGGATGTTTTCTATCCTACGTCAAAGTGCTTTTGATCAGGCAATGGGTGAGTTTTTACTTGAACTAGCCGTTGGTACGGCTGTGATGTTGATACAACCTGGGGATGATGTTGTACCTATTCGTTTTACTTCTGTGCCTACTTTCCTTGTTTCTTTTGAGGAAGGTCCACACGGTACGGTGGATAAGGTCTATCGCAGAATAAGAAAACCTTTTCGTGTGTTGGATATAGAATATCCAGATATTAACATCCCTGATGAAATGGCTCAACGCTATGCAGGGGATGATAATGAGAATGTTGACCTAATTGAAGCAACCTACTTCATGAAAGAAGATGGAACATACTGTTATCAGATTATTGATGAAAGTGGACAGTACGAATTACTATCAAGGGAACTCAAATCTTTTCCTTGGATTATTGCAAGATACATGAAAGCTTCCAATGAAATCTATGGTCGTGGACCTGTATTGACAGCTCTACCTGATATTAAATCTTTGAATAGATCTATTGAATTAACCCTGAAAAACGCAAGCCTGTCGATTGGAGGGGTTTTTACCGCAGCGGATGACGGTGTTTTAAATCCATCAACGGTTCAGATATTGCCAGGTGCTATTATTCCTGTTGCAAGAAATGGTGGTCCACAGGGCGAGAGTTTAAGACCTTTACCTCGTTCTGGCGACCCTCAGCTTTCTCAGATTGTAGCTAATGATCTTAGGCAAGCGATCAAAAGGATTATGCTTGATGAAAGTCTTACACCAGATAATATGTCAGCTCGTTCTGCAACAGAGATTACGGCAAAGCTTTCTGAATTATCACAAAACCTTGGCTCTGCATTTGGCAGATTAATCAATGAAACCATGTATCCTGTGGTACGAAGAACCTTAGAGATTATGGATGAAAGGGGCATGATACAACTTCCGTTGAAAGTCAATGGCGTACAAGTCAAGATTGTACCAACAGCACCCCTCGCCCAAGCACAAAACATGGAAAGAGTACAGGAAGTCTTACAGTTTGCACAAATTGTACAGCAAACGCCAATGGGTCAGTTTGTTTTAAAACAAGATGCTTTTCTTGATTACCTAGCTAAATCAATGGCTGTTCCTAGTGAAATGATTACAACACCTATGGAACGCATGGAACTACAAAAACAGGCAATGGCTATGGCTCAAGCACAGGCACAGGCACAAGCACAAGGTCAACCAATGGAGCAACAACCAAATGAAGCAACAGCAGAAGAAACCGTCAATTAGTCAGCCTGGTTGGGAAGGTTTAGATGCTCAGTTTGGTTATCAGGAACAAGCTGCAACGCAACTAGACAAGTATTATCTTAACTGTTTTGGAAGTGAAGCAGGTAAGAAAGTTTTACAAGATTTAGAAAATAAAATCCTACATCAACCTTCTTGGATACCAGGTAGTAATGAACACTATGGCTACTTCCGTGAGGGTCAAAATTCTGTGATTAGAGATATACAAAACAAAATGAGGAGAGCTTTAAATGGCTGAAGAAGAAGTAGTAGAAGAAGTACAAACCGAAGAAGTTGTTGAGGAAAAGCCACAAGGATTGATGGCTAATGCTAAGAAAAAAGAAGAAAAAGTAGAAGATGGAGAAATGGCTCACGATGTTGAGCAAGCCGAACTAAAGAAACCAGAATATCTACCAGAAGAATATTGGGATGAGAAAACAGGTGCAAATCTTGAGAAACTTATGGGCGAGTTTGACAAGCAGAAAACAAGCTATAACGAACTCCGTAAAAAAATGTCACAAGGCAAGCATAAAGCACCTGAGAAATATACATGGGAAAACCTTGGTGAAGTCGATGCTGATGATCCACTACTTGCTATATACACCGATTGGGCAAAGGAAAACGGCATTTCACAAGAAGCTTTTGATAAGTTGGGGCAAGCTTTCACAGAAATTCAAAACAATTATGCACAGGATGCACAACTTGATTTGGATAAAGAACGTCAACTATTGGGGAAAAATGCAAATGAGATTATTAACAGCAATGTGGAATGGGGTCGTGGGCTGGTTGCCAAAGGTATTTTCACGGAAGCCGACTACGAAGAACTTGAAATCCTCGGTGGCACAGCCAAAGGGCAGAGGATCATCCAGAAAATCAGGGGTCTTACAGGGGAAAAAGAAATCCCAGTTGCGTCAATCGAGGGCGAAGCACCAGACCAAGAAGAACTGATGATGATGGTTCAGGATGCCAGATACCAAAATGATCCGACCTACCGTAAGAAAGTAGAGAAGATGTATCAGGAAGCCTATTCCAACTCATAAACGTAGGGTCTTGATTTTGAACAAGAACTATGATAACGATTAATTTCAAGGACAAGCCATTGTTCGCCCCTTCTGTTAATGGACAGTATCCATAGCCCCTTTAACGGACAAGCGACCTAGTTTTAATTAATTTGGAGAAAATACAATGGCAACTACGCTTTCACCAGCTTTTGTAAAGCTGTTCGAAGCTGAAGTCCATCAAGCCTATCAAGGAGCTGCCGTATTAAGAAATATCTGTCGAACAAGGACAGGTGTTGTAGGAAATACAGCTCAGTTTCCAAAATTAGGTTCTGGCGTTGCAACGGAAAGGACACCTAGCACGGACGTTGTTCCTGTAGGGGGCGTGTTCTCAGCCGTGACAGCGACTATGAAGGACTTTAGTGCATCAGAATATTCTGATATTTTTAATCAACAAAAAGTCAACTTTGACGAAAGATCAGAACTTGCTCAGTTAGTGGGTTCAGCTATCGGACGTAGAGAAGATCAAGTTATCTTGGACGCTTTGACAGCAGCTACCCCTGCTGCAACTATAGCTAATACAGTTGTAACTTCAGGTTCAGCTTCTGCATCAGACCTTAATATTGGTAAGATATTAGCAGCTAAGAAAACTTTAGATACGAACTCTGTGCCACCTGATAACAGGCATTTGATTATTCATGCGAATAACCTAGCTGGTTTATTAGGTGATGAAAGAGCCGTTTCTGCTGACTTCCAAACAATTCGTGCCTTATCCAATGGTGAGGTTAATACTATCTTAGGTTTCCAAGTTCACATGATTGGTGACAGAACTGAAGGTGGATTAGCGATTGACGGAAGCTCTGACAGAACCTGCTTTGCTTTTCATAGAGATGCGATTGGTCTAGCCGTAGGCATCCCACCAAAAACAGAAATCAACTATGTACCTGAGAAAACTTCTTTCTTGGTAACATCTATGTTTTCTGCTGGTGCGATTTCTATCGATGGCAATGGTCAAGTCGACATAACCTGTAGGGAGAGTTAATCATGGCTTTTGATAGAGATGGATGGCAGCCAATGGGCGGTCAAGCAAAAAAAGGTTTAGCTCCGCAAATGTGGTCCTATACCTCAACAGATGCAAAGACAGATATCGATGCTTCTGGTTATTTCAACGATGTTTCAACTGATGTTAGTGTGGGTGATCTTATCTATGTTCATGCTTCAACAGGTGGAACGAGAACTTATAGTTTGCACCCTGTCGTATCCAATGCGTCAGGTGTTGTAGATATAGGTGATGGTACAACTATTAGTGCAACTGATAGTGACTAATAAAAGGTGACGTAATGGCTGCTGGCGATACAGATGTTTCAATTTGCTCCGAAGCCTTAATTCTGTTAGGTCAAACAGCCATTACATCTTTTGATGACGGTACAGCAGGTGCTGGTGCAGCATCAAAAATATATCCTAAAGTTAAATCAAGCACCTTGGGAATGTATCCTTGGACGTTTACATTAGCCAAAGTACAGCTTGGACAACTAGCAACTACCCCTACGAATGTTTGGGAATATGCTTATCAGCTTCCTTCACAGATGCTTACTGGTGTTCCTCGAAGAGTTTTCGCATCTGACAGCGTAGGTGCAAATGTTATAAAAGATTATGAAATACAAGGTAATCAACTACTAACAGATTACACAAAAATCTTTGTAGATTTTCAGCAAACAGTAAGTGAGCAATCGATGCCAGATTACTTTGTCAAGTTGCTGACCTATCAAATGGCTTGGCATTTAGCGATACCGATTACCGATCAGGCAACGATGCTCGATACTTATAGAACCATAGCACTTGGTCCAATAAGTGAAAGTGGTCGTGGTGGATACTTCCGTACGGCTACAAATATAGATAGTGCTGGTCAAAGCACCACAGTAATTGGAGATTATTTACTGACAGAGGTACGCTAATGAGTAGAGTTACCGTCTATCAATCAGACTTCAGTTCTGGAGAAATTGATCCTTTATTTTTAGGTCGTATTGATTTGGAGCAATTTAGAAAGGGTTTAGAAGAAGCCAAGAATGTAATCGTATTACCTCAAGGTGGTTTTGAAAGACGACCAGGTACACGCTTTATGCTTGATCTTACATCCCATTTAGGTAGTGGCATTACAGCAACACAAGGGATAAGGCTTATTCCTTTTGAGTTTTCTACCACACAATCTTTCATGCTTGTCTTTGTCAAGAACTCTACATCATCAAGCAATAATGTTCGTATGTTTGTCTTTGCTTCCAAAGTACAGATTACAGGTATTAATGGCGGTTCTGATCCTTACCTTGAAGTTTCTATGGGTGATATTGATTTATCTAAACTAAACTTTACTCAATCAGCAGATACACTTGTTTTAGTTCATGAAGATATGCCACCTATCAGTATTGTTCGTGGTGCAAACAACCAAACATGGACAGCATCGACTATTGCTTTGACAATACCTAAACACGCTTTTACACTTGGTAAGGCTGAAATATCAGGTAATGTTACTCCCTCTGCTACTTCTGGTTCAATTACTTTAACTTCTGCTGGAAATAGTTTTACTACTGCTCATGTTGATCAATTCTTTACTAGAGATGATGGTTTTGGTCGTGTTAGAATTGTAGAGTTTGTTTCTTCTTCTGAAGTCATAGGCGTGGTTGAAGTACCTTTTTTAAACACAACTGCGATTGCAGATACAGCTCACCACATAGAAACAGGTTATGAAGATGCTTTTTCTACATCCAGAGGTTATCCAAGATCAGCTACCTTTCACGAAGGTCGTTTGTTTTTTGGTGGTTCTAAATCATTACCAAATACTTTGTTTGGCAGTAAGGTCAATGACTTCTTTAACTTCAAACAATCTCAAGCACTAGATGATGATGCCTTAAAAGCAAATCTTAGTTCTGATCGTGTCAATGCGATTACAAATGTTTTTGCTGCTCGTGACTTACAAATATTTACAACAGGTGGTGAGTTCTTTGTTCAGCAAACAGAGATTACACCGATTACGCCTACCAATCTTACAGTTAAATCAGCCACAAAGAACGGATCAAAAGAAGGTATACGACCTGTTCAAACATCTGATGCAACATTGTTTATTGATCGTAATGGCGGTGGCTTGCGAGAGTTTCTCTATAACGATGCACAGTTAAACTATAATGCGAATAATGTATCTTTCTTGGCTAGTCACTTAATCAAGACCCCATTGAAGATGGCTATGCGTCAATCCACCGATACAGACGAAGGTGATCTATTACTGATTACCAATGGTGAAGATGGCACGATGGCTTGCTTTTCTATTCTTAGACCTGTCAATGTCGTTGCTGGTTCAGAGTTTATTACAGATGGCAGTTTCATTGATGTAGGTGTAGATGTAACAGATATCTATACGGTTGTAACGAGAACCGTGAACTCTGCAACAAAGCATTACCTAGAGTTATTTGATAGCCAAAGAACAACCGATTGTAATCTACAGTATTTCTCTGGTGCAACTTCCCCTGACCAATCCTTACCTGGTTCTACATCTGTATCTAGTTTATCTCATTTAGAAGCTAAAACTGTCAAAGTATTACGAGATGGTTTCGTTCTGTTAGATAAAACTGTTTCTTCAGGTGCAATCACCATAGATGTTACTCCTTCGTCTTTTGTAGAGGTTGGGCTTGACTACACGGTGGAAGTAAAGACATTACCAAGTGAACCTAATCTATCTACTGGACCTGTACAATCTAGGAAACGTAGGATTATGGAAGTTACGCCTATTTTAAAATCAACACAGAATGTCAATATTAATGGCTTTGATGTTCACTTCAGGACGTTATCGGATACGTTGGGAACAACGATTAGTTCTTTCTCAGGACGTAAACGGATCGGTCCATTACTAGGGTTTTCTGAAACAGCACAGATTACCTTTTCTCAATCTCAACCACTATTCATGACGGTTTTATCCGTAGAATATAAACTAAGTACGGCAGCGAACTAATGGGTGTATTATTACAAGTAGCAGGTCTAGCAACGAATATGGCAGCAGCACAACAGCAAAGAAGAGCTGGTGCATTAACGCAAGAAAGATACAATGTTCAAGCAGAAAATGAACGCCTAAAGTATCGCTTTGAAGCCAATAGAAGTAGACAACAAACAGCACAAATACTTAGAAGAGCCAATGAAACACTTGCAGCAGCCAATGCTAGTTCGTATCGAAGAGGTGTTGATCCCTCTGCTTTTCAACTAGCAATCAATACAAGAATACTAACCCCAGCTATTAACGAACTTATTCAATCTGATGTTAATACACAACTTGCCGAACTATCAGGCGAAGCACAATATGCTGATCTTATTAAGGCAGGTGAGATAGCCAAGGCTGGTGGTGTAACAGCAGGTGCTATGACAATGGCAAGTGGTTTTCTTAATGCAGCGAGGATTGGCTAATGGTAGCTCCATATAAGCGTACTGGGTTAATGACCTCAAGCTTTCAAGGGTCAAGAGGTGCAGCTTTAACTGAAGGTATTCGATCAGCAGATGCTTTGACTAGTCAGCTTAGTCAGATGTCTAATTTCTTTTTTAGCCAAGCAGCAGAACAAAGACGTATTGAGGGTGAAGAATTTGGTGCTGCCAATGCTCCAACCTACGAAGAACTTGTGAAGGCAGAAAAGGAAGGAAAAAATCTTCTTGACTTTCCACCTACTGTATATGGTCGTTCAGCAAAAGCAGCAGCGTTAGCCACAGTAGAGAATGAAATAATACTTGATAGTGCAGAACGATTTGACAACTTAGTGTACGAAGCTACTAAAAATATGGTTAGTCCAAATGTTTTAAAAAATGATTTAGATGCTGCTATTGTTGGATATGGTAATATTTTAGAAGCAACAAACCCTGTCTTAGCAAGAAAGATGAACCTCAAACTTTCTTTAAATGCTAACACTTTGTTTGACGCTTATCGCAAGAAATATCTTACTTCCATATTAGCTAGTAATAGTAAAAGCAATTCAAAAGGTGTTGACGTTCATTTAAACAACGATGTTAGAAATTTTGATAATTGGCTACAAAACAATGTTTTAACTCGTGAAACCGTTTCTAATGAAATAGAACTTAAAAATAATCAGTACAGAGCTTTACTTGTTGCAAGTGGCTATAGAAAAACTAATTTACAAAACAAATTAGAAGAACATCTTAAAAGTATGAATGATGCAGCTCAAGCTTTTGTTGTTGTAACTGCGTTAAATAATGGTGCTGGAAAAAAATCTGATATTTCAGATGGAATTAAAAGGGGTTTTATACCTACAGGTGGTAACTTGCAGCTCGAAAAAATTAATCAAATGCTTGACTATTTTAGTACAGAAGATCGACTAGCTATTGCTAAAGCAGTTGTTGATACTGCTAATTCACAAATAAATATTGAAAAAAATGAAACAAATGCTGCACAAGAAGAGAGCAAAAAAGTAGTTATTGAATTTGAAAAACAAGCTGCTGAATTATTGAATACTGATAACCGTCAAATAGATGTAGCAAAGATAGAAAGTATTATTAATCAGATTGAAGCAACTGGTGCTGATACTGCTACAGATGTAGCAAATAATTTAAGAAAAGCATTAGCAGATACAGGTGGAGAAACAGCATCTCAAACTGGTTTAGTTCAAAAAATCCAAAGCCGACAAGCAAGTTTAGATTTTGAATTTAGTGATTTGGTTAAAGAAAGAAAAAATTTAAACATTA
>CENQ01050824.1_pt1 | contig 17570 bp, 11 predicted proteins | sample 356171 | NCBI WGS metagenome assembly CENQ01 (sample SAMEA2619802, study PRJEB7988) | marine metagenome | biome: marine biome (ENVO:00000447); feature: surface water layer (ENVO:00002042); material: "saline water (ENVO:00002010), including plankton (ENVO:xxxxxxxx)" | depth 5 m
CCCCAGTGATAGTTAAGTCCACGAAATCCCCAAGAAAATACATCAGTTACTGCAACAAGAGGATGTGAGTCATATGCAATACCTGGTGTCTTTGCTTGATATACAAAAACATAAAAATTACCTGCTTGAGGAACATTACTTCCTTCAGTTAATACACCTAGTATATCAGTTGCTAAATCATCAGCACTTTCTGTACCAACAAAATTTTTCATTATGGGATCTAAACGACTCATATATCTAACTCTTTTTCTGTTATTACTTTAAATTCCCACATTCGATCAGCACAAAACTCTCTTGCTGCTTTCCATTTTGCTTGATTTCTAGCATACTCAAATGCTTCACGAATGTAACCCTTTGTTTGTCTTTTTGGTTTTTTCGGTTTTGTTGTTTGTTTGAGTGGTTTCACTTCAATCAAGTACCTTTTTATTCTACCTGTATTTTCTTGAACTTTAATATAAAAATCTGGAAAGTAACGATGAACTCGACTATCATGCGGTGAAATATATGGAAGTGCAATTTCCTCACTACCCCATTCAAGAATTTTTTCATTTTTATCACAATACACCATAAACTTTCTTTCCCATAGTGACCTATAAATTATATTTGTAGGATCACCTTTATACTTTTTGGGAAATGATGGATAGTATTTTCCCCTATAAGCCATCTAAATAACTATACTATAGAAGTATTTAGAGTGCCAGCACCAAGACCAAGAGGAATATCAGACATAATGCCTAAGTTACAGAATGTAGCTCAGACATCACAGTTTCTTGTAAAGTTTGTTTTGCCAAGTGGAGCATGCAGATCATATATGAGAAGAAAAGGAATTAATGATAGATTTATTTCGGATGATGTGGGTTTATTATGCAGTGATGCAGTTCTGCCTGGTAGTGCAATGGCAACTGTTAACACTGCAGGAGATTATCAAGGTGTAATTGAAAGATTTGCTCATACAAGAAATTTTACTCAAATAAGTTTTGATTTTTATGTAGATAATGAATATAAATCTCTCAGATTTTTAGAAAATTGGATGGAGTTTATTTCAAGTGGTTCAGTTTCAGATCCATCTAGTGATACTTATTACTTTAAGATGAAATATCCTGATGAATATAAATCAAATGATACGAGAATAGTTAAATTTGAGAAAAATCATTTTCAGTTTATAGAATATAGATTTGTAGGTTTATTCCCTATAAGTCTTAATTCAACAAGAGTTTCATATCAGAATTCCACTGTGCTCAAAGCAACCGCATCATTTAGTTTTGATCGTTACATTTGTGGAGAGTCCTCATCATTGGCAAGATTTTTAGGTATTGATTTAAATAAAAATGCAACTGCTGCTGCTACAGCACGAGAGAAAGCATATAAGTATGCATCAGATCCTAATGGTGAATTATCTAGAGTGATGAATGGTAGTTTACAAATGCTAAATGATGGAACACGTTATAGAGAGATTGCTGGTCAAGTTAGAACAGGAAGTTCACAAATAGGTACATATGGAAGTACATATTCACATGGACAAACTATATCAGTTGGCCAAAGAGTTTAGAGAAACTGCTATAAATAGTCACACTGAAGTGCTTAGAATATTATGCCTTTACCAACCATTTCAACTCCGACTTATGAGTTGACTTTACCATCGTCTAATCGAAAAATAAAATACAGACCCTTTTTAGTAAAAGAGGAGAAAATTTTAATTATAGCGATGGAGTCACAGGATGTGAAACAAATTGCCAGAGCAGTCAAAGATGTTCTGTCAAAATGTATAATGACAAAAGGAACTAAAGTTGAAAAATTATCAACATTTGATATTGAGTATTTGTTTCTGAATATTCGTGGTAAATCTGTGGGTGAACATATAGAGGTCATGGTAACATGCCCAGATGATGGAAAAACACAGGTTCCAATGTCTATTAACATTGATGATATAAAAGTGCAAACCGATGAAAATCATTCAATAGACATAAAATTAGATGAAACGTATACGTTAAGAATGAAGTATCCATCTTTAGATGAATTTATCAAGAATAATTTTGATAATATGAATGATATGAATGTGGATGATACTTTTGATTTAATTTCTTCTTGTATAGATCAAGTATATTCTGAAGAAGAATCATGGTCACATCAGGATTGTACGAAGAAAGAATTATCTGATTTTGTTGAATCACTTAATTCTAGTCAATTTAAAAAGGTTGAAAATTTCTTTACAACAATGCCTAAGTTATCACACCTTGTGAAAGTTACCAATCCAAATACAAATGTTGAAAGTGAGATTAAATTAGAGGGGCTGCAGAGTTTTTTCGGATAAGTATGGCACATGAAGATCTTGTGTCATACTATAAGTTAAATTTTGCTCTGATGCAGCACCATAAATATAGCTTAACTGAACTTGAAAACATGATTCCTTGGGAGAGAGAAATATATGTTTCACTCTTACAACAATATATTGAAGAGGAAAATTTAAAAGCACAACAAGAAAAGAATGGATGAGGAACAAAATTTATCATCGCCAATAGCAGGGGGCATAAGGGGAATTAGAAGAAGTTTTTCTCCTAGTATCTTCACAGGCCGTCCTGTTGCTCCTCAAATAAATCCTAGTGTTTTTACAGGCCGTCCTGTTGCTCCTCAAATAAATCCTAGTGTTTTTGTAGGTCGTCCTGTTCCACCTCCACCTCCACAACCAGATCCTCAAACAACTAGTTTATTAAATAAAAATTCATTAACATTAAGCACAGTATCAAGTCAATTAGATAATATTGCAGATCAAGTAAGAGGATTAAATACATCGTTAACCGTTATAAAAGATAATTTACAAATAAGTGATGAATTAGATAGAAATCGTGAAAATGAAAAAAGAAGAAGAGATGCAATATTAGCTGAGCAAGGACTTCGTGAAGGAAAAGAATCTGAATTAGAGAAAAAAGTACAAAATGCATTACTAACTCCTGTTCGCAGAGTGTCAACTTTTGCTAAAGGAATTTTATCTAGGTTAACTGATTTTTTACTCATTCTCGCTGGAGGATGGTTAGTAGATAAAACTCTTACATTTTTAAGATTATCATCAGGAGATAATATTGATGCATTAAAAGAATTTAGAAATAAATTCCTTACTGATTTAGCAATATTAGGTGGCATAGGTTTAGGTTTAACAATAGGTGTCGGAAAAATAGTCAGCACTGTTGGAAGACTGTCAGGACTGGGACTAAAACTTGCTTTTTCAGGTCTAATAGCAGCACCATTTAAGGCTGCTTTTAGATTTGTTGCAAGAAATCTTGCTAATTTTACCAAATTAGTTAGTAAACAATTTGGTAATTTTGTTAAGAATGCACCTGGTAAAATTTTAAAGGGTGCAGGAGCAGCTGTGCTTGGGCCACTTGCTCTGGCTCCAGGATTTTTTGCTGATAAAATAACAAAATTTATACAATCAGTCACTGGTAAAAAAATTATAACAGGTGCAGTTGATGATGTTGCAAAAGCAGGTTCTAAAACAGTTGCAAAAGAAGGAGCAAAAGGATTTTTAAGAAATATACCAGTCATAGGATCTTTAATTGAAATTGGATTTGGAGTCGGTAATTTCCTTGAAAGGAGATCGGATAGAGATGGTGATGGAAAACCAGATCAAACTAAAAAAGAAGCTGCTTTAGGTGCAGGTGGAAAAACGCTTGGGGGACTTATACCATTTTTAGTTGGTATGGCTGTTATTCCCGAACCCGCTTCATCAGTTGCAGGAGTCGTTGGATTATCTATTCTATCAATTTTTGGTGCAATAAGTGGTGAATATATTGGTGATACAGTATCGGGTTTAAGAAAAAAGCAAAATGAAGGACAAACAAATGATACAAGAGTAGAAAGTGAAGAAGTTTCTAATTCAGATGCACAGGTATCAAGAGTAAGACCAACTCGAACTAGTTTTTCTTCATCTGAGAACGTAACACCTATAAATGTTAAAAAAGAACTGAACATAGCGAGTGCTGTATCCAATATGGATCAATCTCCTGAAATAAGTTATATTCCTATGGCAAGTGCTAATAATGGTGTTCCTGCAACTGCTGCTACAGGTGGAACGAGTTCTTCATCACCAAGTGATTCTTTACCAACCATACCTACATCAGATTTTGCTAATTCATCTATCGCTCTTACAGAGTCATTGTTTAACGTGGTGGTATAATGTCTATTAGATCAAGAAGAAATTCATTACTTAAATCATCGATTAGTATTAATTCGATTAAAGATTCAGTCACTAGTTTTACAAAGGGATTATCAAAATCAAGAGATATAGCCTCAAATATCATAAAACAAACAAGAGAGAGTAATAACTTTAAACGAACGCTGATTGGCAAGGATAATGAATTTTTTAGAAAAAGAAGAGAAAATGTAAGAAGAAAGCAGAGAGAGGATGAACTTGAATCCTCGACTGTATCTGGTGTTACAAAAAAACAGGGAAATGTAGTGACAAGAAGTACAAAAGGATTTCTTGGAAGAATACTTGATTTCTTTGGAATAATATTAATAGGATGGTTTGTAACTAATTTACCCAAAATTCTAGAATCACTCAGTGGATTGATAAACATTATTAGAAAAACTATTGGTGTGCTAACAGGGTATATTGGCGGTATAAAGGATTTTATTGTAGGATTTGGTAGAGGAATTGCTGAAGCGTTTTCAAAACTTCCAAAAGTTGATTTATTTGCTTTGAGATCAAAAAATACAGAGCAACTTGAATCTGCTGATATAAATTTAAGAAGATTAAACAGAGATTTAATAGACATTGGAAAAGTAGGTAGCACAGGAGGAATTGCTGTTGGACTTCAAACTGTTGATGGCGACTATGATATAGACGGATTGGTTGGTGATGATAAAAAGGAGGAAAAAGATGATACTAATCAACAGAGGGGTAGATCTGCTGCTAAAAAGAGGCAAGATGAGGTTACAGATTTAGATGATGAATCAAAAGCATTTCAAGTCAGACCCACAACAACAAAACTTAGTGGTAATGCTGATGAAGAAATTATAAAAGGTATAGGAAATGAAAGAGAGTTGAATCAAATAAAATCTAATCAATCAAGAGAAAAAGGAGAGACTATTGATAGTAAAAATTTAGAAAATGAACAACAAGAGGAAAATAAAAAGGATGATAATAAATTTTTATCATCTATTAAAAATTTTTCACAGTCTTTCTTTGGAAATGAAGCTAGACAACAAACTGACAAATTAAATGTAGAAACAGAAGATAAAAAAGATAATAGTTCTAATGTAAATTCTGGATTATCAAAAATAAAAAACTTAGTAACTTTATCACAAGAACCAGAAGTGGAGAAAAAAGTAACCCCCAGAAGAAGACAAAGAATTAATATGCAAAAATCAAGATCTAATCGTAATAAAATTGTTATTATGGAAAAGGCAGTCGCTGTGAACACACCATCTATGAACGTAAGTAATGGTGGTGGTAGTAAAGGACTGAATAACCTTGGTGAATTTAATATTGATAATGAAAAAAGGGTCGTTAAAAAAATACAATCAGTAGTTCTTAACACATAATGGCAGCAATAAACAAATCAATTTACGAAAAATTTATTATTGAATCGGCAGATCAATCAAAAACTGTTGATATATCAAGTGGTGTGATTGCGTTCACTTATTTTGAGAACATATTTTCACCATATTTAACTGCAAGAGTAATAGTTACAAATACTGGAGGGTCAATAAAAGGAAAAGATGGAGTATTACAATCAGTTTATAATGGACTTCCACTTCGTGGTGGAGAGAGACTTATAATTAAGGTGGCAGGTAATTCAAGTATTAATAAAGGTTTGGATTTTAGTGAAAGTGTGGAAAATTATTTCTATGTTGCATCTGTGACTAATGTATTAATTGATGAGGGAACTGAATCATTTACTTTAAATTTAGTGTCGAGAGAGGCAATAACTAATGAAACGATGAGAGTTGGTAAAAAATTTCCAACGTCACAAAAAATTTCTGATTCTGTTTCTGATATACTCAAAAATTATTTAAGAACTGCTAAATCCAGTGATATTGATGAAACTCAAAATCCATATGGATTCTTAGGTAACATGAAAAAACCATTTACAATTTTGACATGGTTGGCATCTAAGTCAGTTTCTGGTAGTGCAAAACCAAGCGAGGACTCTACAGCTGGTTTTGTTTTTTATGAAACTAAAGGTGGATTTAATTTTAAATCAATAGATAAATTAATGGAACAGGATCCCTATGAGAAAGATTTTAAATTTACACCAGGCGTTATTTCCTCAGATGATCCTGATAAAGATTTTAAAATAACAAAATATGCTATTAATAGAAATCAGGATTTAATAGGTAAACTTGAAAGAGGTGCTTATAGTAGTCAAAGATATTATATTAATCCTGTATCATTCAAACCATCAATATCAGTTTTTACATCTGATAATTATCAAGGGAAAGCGAATAATTTAGGAGATCAGGAAATACAATTACCAAAAATTGATCAAAATAGTGATAAAACACTTGGAGATTTACCGAGCAGAATATTTGTAGGTATGTTGGATATTGGAACAGTAGAAAAAGATGCTGTAAATACTGGATGGGATAGTTCAGTTGAAAGAAATGCAGATCCAGAAAAAATTCATGCTCAAGCGATGATGAGATATAATCAAATTTTCACTCAAGTAGTAGAAGCACAAATTCCTCTGAATACTAATCTAAACGCAGGATCAATTATAAGATGTGAATTCCCTCAACTTTCAACCACTAAAAGAAAAACATCTGATCCAGAGACAAGTGGTCTATATATGATAAAGGAGTTAGCTCATTACTTTGATTCTAAGGGTTCATACTCTCAACTAAAGTTAGTAAGAGATTCATACGGAAGAAAATGATTGAAAATAATTTATTAAAAACTAATTTTTTAGGTAAAGATGGATTCAGATGGTGGATAGGACAAGTAGCACCAGAGGATGCTCAATCTAATCAAATACAAGAAATTGGTGATGCTTGGGGAACAAGGGTTAAGGTTCGTATATATGGTTATCATCCTGCTGATATAACTGAATTACCAAATGAAAATCTACCTTGGGCACAAATTTTATTATCTCCACAAGGTGGATCAGGAAAGGCGAATCGTGGTAAATCTGTGCGAGTTTCACCAGGTGATACAGTCATGGGATTTTTCCTTGATGGTGATGATGCACAACTTCCTGTTGTCATGGGAATATTTGCAAAACCTGGTAATCCAGCATATGGTGGCGATGAAGAATATACATCTCCCTTCATGCCATTTACAGGATATACCAGTAAAATTAAAGCAAGTGATTATATGATCAAAGGTGAGGGTGGAGATCAATCAGGTAAATTTTCTCAAAGATCACCTAGACAAGTAGATCAAAATTTAGCAGAAGAAATATCACAAAAAACTGGACTTCCTGAAGTATCAGCAAGTTCTGCGATTGGAAAAACAGTTAACTTTGCTGGAAATAATCCTAATTCACCCACTTCAAAGATAAAGAATGAATTATCAAATGGAATAAAAGATTATCAAAATGCAACTCCTGCACAAAAAAATGCAATAATAAGTAACATGAGTGGTAAAATTTCGGGAATATCTCAAGGTTTATCTTCTAGTATACTTAATAAAACATATTCAGATCTAGCACCGCAACTAAATCAAGGCATGCATGATCTTTATAAGGATGTATATGGTAAAATTTTATTAGCGACTCAAAATACTGCAATAGCAAAAAAAGCAGGAAATGCTGCTCAAGTTGCGATGGTCGGTCCACTAAAGGCAATACAAAATTTCTTACCATGTGCTGTAAAAGCTATTACAGATAATCTACTTGGATCTATTCGTAATATTCTAGTTAGTTTTTTAGATAATGTAAAAAATTTTACTGATTGTATTGGTGATCAATTTGTCGGAGCTATATTTAATGATATCATAAACGGTATTAACAATCAGCTTGGAGGACTCATGAAAGGAGTTTCAAAAATATTTAATGGTAATTTAGTAGATATTTTAAGATCAAAAGCAGAGGGTTTATTAGGTTTAGCAAATGCTTTTAATTGTGATTTACCTGATACTAATTTAGGATCAAAAACAAATGGATGGATTATAGGAGCAGGTCCTAAAAATATAAATTTAGAAAATATAGCTGAGAGAATTTTAGATGTAGCAAACGCTGCTCAAGAGTTAGAAGAAGCAGCAGCAAGTCCTGGTGGTATTTTAGGTAATCTTGGTATATTTGACTTTATGAGACCTGATGTTAGCACACCTGGTTTTAGCAGTCAACTAAGTGATTGTTATACAGGACCACCTTTAAATTGTAATGGAATCAAAGTAAATATTTTTGGTGGTGGAGGAGAAGGTGCATCAGCTGCTCCAATTATCGGAGCGATTGTTGGAGATACATTCGCAGAACAAACAGGAAGTTTGATTGGTATAGAGATGACAAATGGTGGGTCAGGATATACTACTCCACCATTTATTGAAATTACAGATACTTGTAATAAGGGTTATGGTGCTGTTGCCGAAGCAGTTGTTGACTACGATCCTGAATCACCAACATATCAACAAGTAGTTGACATTTATGTTGTGACTCCTGGTGAGAATTATCCTGTTATTGAACGTGATGATGACGATGATGGTCAATATACTGTTGATCATGTTGTAGTGGCAAATCCAGGTAGGAATTATAAAAATGAAGATGTCATAAGAGATGATAAAGGAAATGTTTATGATAAATTCCTTGATGAAAGAGGTAGAATATTAAATGTAATTCCACCAAATCCTGAAATTAAAAACATAGAATTAGTTACTGAGTTACCTGAGATGACTATAGAAACTTCTACAGGGACAGGTGCTGTATTAAAAGCTCAAATAAAACCAAGACCCGAATATCAAGGTGAAATCAAACAAGTAATTGATTGTGTTACACCTCGTGATGGAATTGTTGGGTTTGTAAATGGAGAACCATATTACGGTGCATTCCATATTATGACAAATGGAGTAAAAATGACAGGATCAACACATAGTGCTAGTGATTCTATAATTTATGATACACCTCAAGAAAGTAGAAGTTCAAGATCTGTTGTTGCATCAACAACTTCATATACAACTGTTTCTTCACCTTCCATGACATATAATCCTACGTCTTCTACACCTTCAACAAGCAGTATGAATTCAGATTCGACTACACCAAGTCCTGCTAGTCCACCAAGTCCTCCTAGTCCACCAAGTCCTCCTAGTCCACCAAGTCCTCCCAGTCCACCAAGCCCTCCTAGTCCTCCTAGTCCACCAAGTCCACCAAGTCCTCCTAGTGGTGGTTACTACTAATAAATATTAACATAATAAAAAAACCATGTCAGAAAGACCCGAAGAACAACAAAATTGGCAATTAAGACAGTACGATTCGTTTGGTCCACACTTTAGAATTGATACTGGTAATCCCCAGATGGGATATAATGGAACAGTAGTGTATGATTTATTAGGTTCTGGTAAAGATGGAAATTCTAGTGCAGTTGGAATGACAGAAGGTGGACTGTACCACATATATAATGATCAGTGTATTGAAGTTGTAGGTGGAAATAAAGTTGGAGGAGGGGGTGTATGCGTTAATATTATAGGAGCAAATGGAGATGTCACTATTACTGCAATGAGTAATGGTGATGTAAAAGTAACAGGTCAAAATATAATTTTAGATGCTGATAAAAACGTTGAAGTTAAGGCTGGTGGTAAATTTAAAGTTACAGCAGATTCAATAAACATGAGTTCAAATACTTGTTATATTTCTGCACCTTATGGAAAAATACGAGTTCGTGAAGTTGCTTGGCTTGGCAGTGTTTTATCTGGTACTACTGTATCTGAAGACTTATGGAGTAAAGCATAATGTCAAGATTTGAGGGGGGTGATATTCCGATACCTGATTATGATTCGTCAGATACACGTAATTTTAATCAAAAAGTTGAATTTTATAACGATGTATACATCTATGGTGATGTTTATGCTGATATAAAGAGTGAGAATTTATTATGGGCAGATAATGTCGAACTTACAAGTTTGACTCTCTCTCAAAATTTATTTGTAAATGGTATTTCAACTTTTATAGGCACAACTTTTAATTATGATATAAACACTGATTATCTGACTGTTTATCAACAACATAATGTTGGCACCTCTGGTACAGTTTTTGTTGCAATTTCCTCTACGAGTAATGAGAATGGACTTATAAGTGGTCGAGTTGGTATTGGAACCACTCAACCAGTTTCTAAATTTCAAGTAAATGATACAGATACTTCTTTTGTTGTAGATGAGTTTGGTTTAGTTGGTATTGGAACTACTCAACCAGATGCTAAATTTCAAGTAAATAATACAGAAGATACCTCTTTTGTAGTCACCGATTCTGGAAGAGTTGGTATTGGAACCACTCAACCAGATGACGCTTTACAGGTAGGAACATACATTGATAAAGAAAGCGAACTTCCGAAATCGACATTTGTTGTTTCTGGACTTGGTTCTGTTGGAATCGGAACTACCAGAGTTGGTGGCGATTGGGCAGTAACTAGTGGATTATATAATGATGCTACAAACGGACCTCTCAAATTAGATGTTGATGGAAGCATAAGAGTAGCAAGAAATATTTATGATTCAGCTGGTTCGCCAGGTCAAAACGGTTTCTTTATGAATCGAGATGAAAATGGTATTCGTTGGGTATCATTTGAACCTGATTTTTCAGAAGGTGTTTTTGTACAAGAAAATGGTACCTATATTCCTACTGTTGGTGCTGCTCAATCATTTACCGTATTAAATTTTACTCAAATAAACAGTGGAGGTACTGGTGTTGATAACATAGTTGCGGTTCCAAATGCCTCAAACCCCACTCTGATTGCAGATATACAATCAAAAGATTTTTGGGGATATAATGGAAATAATATCTATAGATTATCAAACGTTGGTATCAATAATAGTAATCCATCTGCTGCACTTGATATTACTGGAACAGTTCATGCAACAGGTGATGTTGATTTTGACTCTGCTTTAAACGTTGATGGTACAACAACACTCAAAGATACTTTAGATGTTGATGGAGCAACCACTCTCAATAACACTCTTGACGTTGATGGACTAGCAACTTTTAATAATACAACTGATGCAACAAATACCACTTCAGGTTCAGTTCAGATAGATGGTGGAGTTGGAATAGTTAAGAAATTATTTGTTGGTGATGACACAAAAATTAATGGAACAACTCAAAGCTCAGATAAAGATACAGGAGCATTAGTTGTCGAAGGTGGTGTGGGTGTTGATAAAAATATTAATATTGGCGGTTCAGGAGTAATAGAGGGTAGATTAGATGTAAATGATACAACAGAATCAACGAACATAACATCTGGTGCGGCTGTTATTGATGGTGGTCTTGGTCTAGCTAAAAATATTCATGTTGGTGGTTCAGGAGTAATTGCTGGAAGATTGGATGTAAATGATACAAACCAGTCATCGAGTCCAACTACTGGTTCTGTTGTTATAGATGGAGGAGTTGGAGTTGCTAAAAATATGAACGTAGGGGAAAATGTTAAAGTAGGAGGTAATCTAGAATTAGAGTCAAAAATACTTGATTTCTTCAATAATAGTGGTGTAGGTGTATGTAAGACTGATTATCGTTTATCATCTTTTGATGTAACTGGAGTTGGTATAGGTGTTTCTTGGAGACCATCTGGTGTACAAACAAAAAGAACTATTTGGGTAACAAAAAATGGATGTGATACTAACAGTGGATTACTTGAAGGTGATGCAAAATATACTATCGGTGCTGCTGCTGCAATTGCTCAAAAAGGTGACACTATAAGAATTAGATCAGGAACCTATATTGAAAATAATCCAATCGGTCTTCGTGAGGATGTTGCCATAAGTGGTGAAGATTTGAGATTAGTGTTGTTAATTCCAGAAAATAAAAATAAAGATTTTTTCCATGTTAGAAGAGGATGTTTAATTGAGCATTTAAGTTTCACTGGAGCAGCACTCGCTGATGATCATTCAAATTGTGGTGCAGTTGCTTTTCCACCAACACAACAGGCAATTAATGCTGGTATAGATTTTAAAGCAGAGACTGGTTTTATAGAATTTGGACCAGCAGATGAAGGTGATGATTTAAGATGGAGATCACCATACATTCGTAATTGTACAAACTTTATGACAAAGAGTATTGGTATGAAAATTAATGGTGATTATGCAAATGCTGATGCTTCGGGAACAAATAATCTAGGTCAAGATTTAAAGTCGATGGTTTGCGATTCATTTACACAATACAATGAGGCTGGTATAGGTGTATCTTTATCAAATAATGCATACGCACAATTAGTTTCAATTTTTACTATCTGTTGTGACGTTGGCATAGCGGCTACCTCTGGTGGACAATGTGATCTAACAAACTCAAATAGTTCATTTGGAAATGTAGGTCTAAAAGCAGATGGATTTGGTATTGTGGAGTTTGATGGGGAAATTTTAAATGAAATTCCAGCAGGTAGTGATTCAATAATATCAAAAGATACGAGAGATTTTAATACTCCATCAAGAAGAATAAGAACACCGTTTGATGGGCAAGGAGCGTATTTTCATTTGAATATGAATGATTATGCAGATACACCTTCAACTGATTCTGTAACTGCTCCTCTTGAATTAGTAAGAGGAATAAAGATTACAAATGGTGGTAATGATGGTGATTATTCTGCTTCATCACCTCCAATTATCACTGTGGTTGATGCAGATAATAGTAATCTTCCAGATCCACTAGGACCTGAAGGTATTCTACCAGAATTTTCTCCTAATGTGAGTGCTGCTGGCACAATTACCTCTGTTGATATTATCAATAGTGGTAGAAACTTTTTACCATCTCAAAATTTAGTTGTGACTATATCAGGAGGTGGTGCTGCAACAGCTGTGGTAGATATGGATCCGATATTGTTTACTGTAAGTGAAGCCTCAGATGCATCATCTGTTACAGGTTTTTCAACAGTGACTTTTAATGAATTTATACCATACTCGATACCTTCTGGAAAAAAAGTTGAATTTGTTAGATTAAGTCGTATTATAACTAGTTCACATTCATTTGAATATATCGGTGCTGGTACAGACATAAATACAGCTAACCCATTCCAGGCAGGTTCTCCTATTCCTGAACAGGAGGTTGTTGCCATAAATGGTGGGCAGGTGCCTTTCACTAGCACTGATCAAAAAGGTAACTTTAGAATAGGTGATGGATTGACAATCGATCAAACTACATCTACAATTAGAGGAAGAGACTTTAACAGAGCAATACAAGCACAACTTACTCCATTAATATTAGCGTTGAATTAAATGGCAATAGCACCAGTAAATAAATTTATATCTGTAGCTGTTCCTGTTGCACCAGGTCTGCAAAAGTTGTATGAGGTTCCTACAGGAACTTCTGCACTTCTTCTTTATACGCAGGTGACAAATGTTGGTATTGCTGTAACTTACCCAACTGTTACATTTCTGCAAAGGAGAACATCAAGAAGTACAGGAAATACAAGAGATGTAAGAGTAATTAAAGATATAGAAGTTCCACCAAATGATGCAGCAATTATAGTTGATGGTAGATTAGTATTAGAAAAAACACCTCTAATATTAGATGAGATTTACGTACAGGGTGCACAAGAAGGAGTGGGTATAATACAAAATGTCACTTATCATGAACCATCTGGAATAGCAACCATTACAACTAAAGAAAATCATAATCTAAGTGTTTCTGATCCAATTACACTTCGAGGGATATTCTTTGAATGTACTGGAAGCACAGGTATCACTACAAATATTTTTCCTGATCCTCAACAATCATTTGTAGTGGATAGTGTCATTGATGAAGGACCACTGAATGTAGGTACATCAAAAACATTTTCTGCGATTGTTGGAACATCTAAGGGTTATCCACATATTTACAAATCAGCGATTCATTATTTTGAGAGGGCAAAGGATAACGCTGTAGAAATTGTAGATGGAAATGGTGGATATAACAAAGTTACTCCTACAAATGCTTCTTATAATCCAACCACAGGATTCATAACATTGACAGTTAATAGTCATGGTTTTAGCGTTGGTGACAAAATAAGAATTGATGATGGTGGAATCACGTTTACTTGTTCTGAGGATAATAATGCAACTACTCATCCATATCCAAGACCAACTGATTATGCTAGTGATAAAATTTTAGAGATATCATCAAAAACAACTAATACATTTACTATGTTTGTTGGAAAATCTTCAAATACAACAACTCACAATTTTGTATCTGCTGTAGCAAATAGTGTTAAGAAAATTAATGTGCAATTAGATGTATTAAATGCGGTTTACAATGGCGGACCAGGAACTCAAACAATTCATGGAATTTCACTAACAGCAGGTGAGTTAAGATTATTTTTCACAACTCCTCATAACTTAACAGGGACAAGTAATAAAATAAGAATAGTTTTAAATTCCATCGTATTCACCTGCACAATGGATGATCGTTTATCTGAGCACCCCTATCCTAGAAAAAGTGATCAGGCAAAGTATGGAAAAGAAATAAATGCATCAATACAATCACCAACTTCACTTGCTGTTAATGTTGGTGCAAGTTCTTCTGGTGGATTTTTTGCTCCTCTTCAGATGGAACTTGTAGCTAGTATCCTAGAGAATAGTACTGCATAATGCCAAAGTATTTAAGTGGTAGAACTAGAAGAAGATCTCAAGATAAATTATCTGAAGACAGATATAGGTATCTTGGATTAGATCAAGCTGAACCTAATTTAGCAGATCCTGATACGAGTCCTCCAGTTCCTGCGGGAAATCAATTTCAACTTGTTGCGGTTCCTGGTTTTCCTGGCAAAAGATATTGGGTGCCAATTGGAGGTGGATTGATACCTGGTGCAATAAGTATTTTTGATGAAGGAAGTATTGTTTCTGCAGCGAGTAGTATCACGCAATTAAATTTTGTCGGTGCTGCTGTTACTGCAAATGTAAGTGTTCAAAGTCCCTCTGGACATCCTGGTATCGCTGCAACAATTTCCATAAATCCCGTATCAATTTCAGATGATCCTCCAACTGGGGCAAGAAATGGTGAATTATGGTGGGAAAGCGACACAGGAGATTTGTTCGTTTATTATCAAGATGGAGATAGTGCTCAATGGGTTATAGCAAATGCAGGAGCATCTGGAGGTATAAAGGGAGACAAAGGTTTAGATGGAGCTGCTGGTCTGCCAGGACCACAAGGGGTGAAAGGTGAGCAAGCTACAATTAATAATAATGCAGATAATCGAGTTATAACAGGTTCAGATACCACACACGTATTAAATGCGGAATCAAACTTAACTTTTAATGGCACTACATTAGCTGTAACTGGATCTCAGACAATTAGTAATACATTGACAGTTACAAACAATGCAAATTTAAATTCAGATGTTTATATCGGTGGTGAATTAAATTTAACTCTTGGTTCTGATTCCGACAGATATATTGACGCAGCATTAGGTACTAACACTTTAACCATAAGAGGCACTGCTGGTGGTGATGCTAATCATCAAAACATGGCATTATTTACCAGGAATGGTACAGTATCATTAAATTTTAGTGGAAATAAAAAATTTGAAACAACTACTGATGGTGTAAAAATTACTGGTGGACTGCAAGATAAAGATGGACAAACAGGTAATTCGGGACAGTTGCTTGCTTCAACAGGATCACAATTAAATTGGGTAAATTCCCCAACTTCGACAACAGTTAATAATAATGCAGATAATAGGGTTATTACAGGTTCGGATACTGAAGATGAATTAAATGGAGAGTCAAATCTAACATTTGATGGCAGCACTTTAACAATTAATGGTGATGCAATTTTTACTGGTGATAATTATAATGCCCAATGGAATAAAAGTGATAATGAATTAGAATTTGCAGATAATGCAAAAATCACATTTGGAAATGCTGGAGCAACTCCAGATCTTAGAATATATCACGCAGGAGATCATTCTTATATTGAAGATATTGGAACAGGTGAATTAAGAATAAGAACTAATTTATTCAATCTTCAGAGTGCCGATGGATCTAAAACAATGATTGGTGCAACTGAAGGTAACAATGTCAATTTATATCACAACAATAATATCAAATTAACCACACAAACAGGTGGGATATCAATTACAGGGGGATTGCAGGATAAGGATGGACAATACGGAACATCTGGACAAGTATTAACATCTACTGGATCACAATTAGATTGGAAAGATCCAACTGATATTGATGCAATAACAATTAATAATAATGCTGATAATCGTTTAATTACAGGTTCAAATACTATTAATACATTAAACGGTGAACCTAATTTAACATTTGATGGTTCTAAATTACGCTTACCAGATAATGTCGAATTACAATTAGGGAGTCAGTCTCCAAATGGCGATTTAAGAATATTTCATGATGGTGAGAGTAAGATATGGGATAATGGCACTGGCGGGTTAGTATTACAGAGTGCTAGTAGTCCAATTGAATTAAGGGCAATAGATCAACATGGAGTGGGTGTTAATGAGGAAATGATCAAGGCAAATGTTGGTGGGACAGTTGATTTATATGAAGATGGTACTTTAAGATTTCAAACAACTGACAATGGTGTTAGAATTTATGGTGGTTTACAAGATAAGGATGGACAAATTGGAGCATCTGGACAAGTTCTTACCTCAACAGGATCATCACTTGATTGGGTCAGTCCAGGTGATTTAGATATATCCGATGAGCAGGTAGAAGATATTGTTGGAGCAATGATTACTGGAAACACTGAAACGAATATATCAGTTACCTATAATGATACAAATGGAAAATTAAATTTTGCTGCTAGAAGTTTTAGTATATCAGCTGTTAATGGTGACTCTTCTACTCAAGAAAAGTTAAGATTAACAGGAACTAATCCAAATTCAACAGATGATGTAGTCTTTGAGGCTGGTACGGGATTGAGTATTTCTAGATCTGGTGATAAGATCACTTTTACAAATACTGACACTGGTTCGGGTAGTAATACTTTCATAGGTTTAACAGATACACCCAGTTCTTATTCTGCTAATAAAATTCTTAAAGTAAACACTTCTGGAAACGGAGTAGTATTTGCAGATTTAGATGACCAATATGATTTAGAAGTTATTAATCATGGTCAATCAACAGGTGCTGGAAGTGGAAATGATGCGATCATAAGATTAAATCCAGCAGTAGGGGATAATGATGATGTTAGATTAATAGCTGGTTCCAATGTTACATTAGCACACAGCACCACTGCTGATACCATCACGATAAGTACAAATGCTGAAATTGATGTAACACAATTAAATCTAAATCGTATTCGATTTGGTCCTGGTAACGCTGTTAATGATGATGCAAATATCGAATGGTTGGGTGGTTCTAATGATGGTTATCTAAGAATTTCTACATCTGATGATAATGGTACAGAATATATTGAAATAGGTGACTATGATAATGTAGATGTATCTGGTGCATTTACACAATGGATGAAATTGAGACGATCAGAACTCTATATGGCAAG
>CENQ01075441.1_pt1 | contig 17446 bp, 15 predicted proteins | sample 356171 | NCBI WGS metagenome assembly CENQ01 (sample SAMEA2619802, study PRJEB7988) | marine metagenome | biome: marine biome (ENVO:00000447); feature: surface water layer (ENVO:00002042); material: "saline water (ENVO:00002010), including plankton (ENVO:xxxxxxxx)" | depth 5 m
CGGTTGCTACCTACATTGATGGCGCTTACACGATTGGTGTTTATGGCACTGCACCGGGTGGCGGTTTCGATCTTGAAAGGGTGGAAGTCGCGCGAGGTCCTCAGGGAACACTCAATGGGAGAAACTCGATTGCCGGATCCATCAACTACATATACAAAAAGCCCACCCAGGAATGGGATGTTGAAATCATGGCGCAAGCCAATGACTACAGTCAGCAGAGGCTGAATTTCGCGGTAGGTGGCCCAATTACAGACAACCTTGCTTTTAGGGTGACAGGTGGTCTTCATGAGGGTGATGGTTACCAAGAAAACGTCGGCCTTGGCGAGGACACCAATGCACCAGATGAGGAGTACTACGCGGTTCAGTTCCGTTTTCAAACTGATCGCTTCGACTCCAACATAAGGTACTCGCAGGTCAGGGACCAGGGGATACCCATATCACAGGTTAATCTAGCCAACCTGAACACTACAGACGCCCAGATTGAACTTGTAGGTGCCTATTCAGTAGGGAATCGACCACCTTTTCAGTTAAGTCTGAGTGATAACACTAATTATCTGTATGCGACTCAGGTCCCATCCGGTGACCCAAACTGTCCGATTGGAGTGCCATTCCAGCGCTGCGGTGATATTGAAAACAAGGTGGCCTTGAACCGAACAGGATTCGAAGATTCAGAGGCTGAGATGGTTAATTTCTACGCGGAGTATGCCTTTAACGAGGATACGACCTTACGTTATACCTACTCCAAGAATGATGTTTACCAGTATGTCTTTCGGGATGGTGACTACACGACTCGTGTAGGTACAGCTGCTGATCACAGCCTCTCGACTGACGGCGGTGTGCCATTTATAGATCGCGCTTATGATCTGCCGTACGACTACGAAGAAGAATCCCACGAGCTTTTATTGACCTGGCAGGTGAACGACAAAATGAACCTGATCATTGGCGCTTTTGACTATGAGAGTGAAGTTCAATTCCAGTTGACCCGTTGGGAATATAGCCACGATTTTCGTTTTGTTGACCCTGATGAGGCGGCGGCCGCACTCGACGGCGCATTTGGTGTACCCGTCACGGATTGTCGTTCCTACATTGAGAACGTTGTTGGAGCGACCTTTGGGTTACCGATAACTGACGCCGGCGACGGTTCTTTCTGGTACTGCCCTGGCGAATATGGTGTTCGGGGTCGTGAAGTCGGTGACCTCCGAGCGATTGTTCCGTTCGGCACAGGCTCTTTGAATGAAACCAAGGCAGTTTTTGCCAATGTTGAATATGAGATTAACGACAGTTGGGCAGTGTCTGGTGGTTTGCGCTGGCTTGAAGATGACAAGGTTCAGCCGCCCGAAACTTTCGCAGGTTCGTTCATGTTTTCCTTTATCGGTGTGCCAGTTGTTGTTGGCTTCCAGGACGGTGGTTTTGACCAGCCGGAATCCTGGGACCAGATTGTTGGTCATGTCACAGTTGAGTACACAACAGAAAACAACAACATGATTTACGGTCGAGTCTCGACCGGGCATAAGCCAGGCGTATTTAACTTCGCGTCTCCGCCTGTTCCCGGAGTGCCTACTGTCGTTGAGGAGTCAACGCTTACCAACTATGAAGCCGGAGTCAAGGGTACATATATGGATGGTCGGCTTCAGTTGGCCGCCAGTGCCTTTTTTATGGATTACGACAAAATGCATCTGGCTGCGGTCCAGGAACTGTCAGGAGGATTCACACCCGACGTCTATACCGACACCCCGTTGGCTGAATACATTGCTGCAATTCCTGATACTGAGGTTTACGGTGTTGAGATCGAATACAGCTATGCCTTCAATGACACGACATCCGTGGTTGGATTCTACGCTTACAATGACTCAGAAGTAGGCAGCCATTCATCCGTCATTTCTGGGAGCCCAGACGCTGAGTATGAGCTCTATAATCATCTCGATTTTGAGACTGGCGAGGAGATTCAGAGTTGGTATGAACTGCCGCAGGATCAGACAGGGAATCGGCTACCGAGTTCACCCAAGCACAAGTTCGCTGCCAGCCTGTTACATGAAATGGGTTTGTCGAACGGTAGTAAGTTGAACTTCATGGGTACATGGACCTATCAGAGCGAGATGTATCCAACTATCGGGAACGTCGATTTGTATGAGATTGACGGCTACGACCGTCTGGACCTCTCTGTAACTTGGATAGATCCAGATGAGACCTGGTCTGCTCAGATCTACGTCAACAATGCGTTAGATGAGATCGGTCTGAATGAGTTTGTCGCGTCAGGTGGTTTCGGTGGTCAGGTCTTCCTGGGATCGCCAACCAATCATCGCGAGTACGGTCTGATACTACGTTGGACTCCGGACCTATAAGTAGGATCAGTTACGGTTCCGCAGAAAAAGCGGAGGGAAACCGCCTGGGTTGTGGTTGCTTTCTCTCCGCTTTTGCCTCTGAGTAAAGATTTCTCTTTGCCTCGCTTGCCAAGATGATAAAAAACCTCTTCTCGATGACCGGTAAAGTTTGTGTTGTCACCGGTGGATCCAGTGGCCTTGGCAGTTATATGGCTCAAGGTTTTCTCGAGTCAGGCGCAGCCCGCGTGTATATTACCGCCCGGTCGGAAGATAAGCTGGTAGCCAAAGCTGAGGAGCTGTCCCAGGTCGCTGACGGACAGTGTATTGCAGTGCCGGGCGACCTCTCAGACATGAAGGGTGTGGAGGCGCTTTCTGCGTCGATCCGAAATGCCGAAGAGTATGTTGACGTTTTGGTGAACAATGCCGGTATTGGTACCGGTGCCTATATCGACGATCTCAAAGTTGAGGATTGGGACAGAACTCTTGATCTGAATCTGCGATCACCGTTGTTCCTGACTCAGTCGCTGCTTGGTCTCTTACGCAAGCGCGCAACCCTGGAGACCCCTTCGAGTGTTATTTTTATCAGCACTGTCGCAGCCAGCGAGGTTTTTCCTCACGTCATGGCGTATTCGACCAGCAAGAAAGGTCTTGAACACCTGACACCGCAACTGGCCCTCGCACTGGCTGATGATCACATCCGGGTTAACGCAATCGCACCGGGTCGATTCTATTCTGAGATGACCAGGGGGGCATGGCAGAACCCTGAATCGGAGGCATTTAAGGCTGAACTGGAGAGGTTACCGGCGCATCGTTATGGTGGCCCTGAAGACATTGCCGGCGTGGCGATTATGTTGTGCAGTCGTGCCGGAGCGTATTTCACGGGGGAAGTGCTGAACCTAGATGGTGGCCACAGGGTCCGTCGATAAGACGCGTTACAGAATCTAGGGCCGCTTCGCCCGGGCGTCTTTTTCGAGACTTCCTGGATCACCCGTGTAGAAACAGTTGAAACCTCGCCTTGGTGAACCATTGTGGTTTGGTCCTGACCAGTGCACGGTCGTTGGCCGGAAAAAGACGATGTCGCCGGGTTCCATCACGGCTTCAACAACGTCCGGGTGGGCGGAAAGATCATTGGGTTCATGGGGGCGAAGGTAGGAAAACTCTTCCTCTCTTAAATGCGACCCCCTGATAAAATGGAGGCATCCGTTTTCACGGTTTGTTGGGTCGATGGCGATCCAGATAACGCCACCGTACATGGCGTCTGAATGAGGGTGTACCTCCTCACTGTTTTTGTTCTTGGTAAAAAAGCTCGAGGTTACAGGCACGGGTGGCGTCCCAAGTAGCTCCGTCAGGATGGCAACCTGTGGGCCCTGATTCATCAGGTCGTCGAAGTAGTCATCGACCTTTTCCAGGCCCTTGGTAATGTTGGTGTATCGCTCCGCGTACTCTTTGCGTTTGGCGAGCACACATTCCGCACGTCTGCCGATCTCTTCTACCTGTTCCGGGTCAATGAACCCCCTGAGAATGACGAAACCGTCCTCTTCGAACTTTTTTCTTGAATGCTGTATATCGATGTCGACCATCAACTTGTCTGCCCACGTATAGCCAACAATAGTATACGCGTCCTGCCCGCTTCGCAGGAGTTTGGCAGGGTCTTTCTCCCCCAAAATCAGCAGCGACCGGTAGTGGCGAAACAAAATTTTGGGTGAATATCACCATTTACCAGTTGCAAGACAATGGGTGAAGATCAAAATTACTGGATGGACAGAGCCAAAGCTGAATTAAGCATCGGTGATTTCGTCGAGCTCTTATGCTCCGATGAACTGGGTCCCCAACTGGGAAAGGTAGGGATCAAGTTCATTCGCAGCATGTTGCTTGGTATCAGCAGGTCCAGGTCCGTCAACCTGACCGACATCTCCCAGGCGCTGGACGAGAAAATCAGCCTGCATGCTACCCATAAGCGACTTTGCCGCAACCTTGAAGATCTAGAGCTGTCAGCCAATCTCGCAGACCGGCTGCTCCGGCTCGGCGCAGAAAAAGTAGGACCGGATACACGACTGATCATCCATCTGTATGAGCTCAACAAGAAATATGCTCGCAAGATGGAGTATCTGAGCACGCGCGATGAGCTCGACGGTGCTGGTTTCAGGGTATGTGAAATTCTCGCCAGCGAACCGGAATCTGATACCTACATTCCCCTCACTGTAAATGTCTGGTCAAACCAGGTGCCTGGTTTCATCAGTGATGCTGACGAGATTCGCAAGACCGTACTGCGTGTCCAGGCTGCGATGGGTAATCGAGGTGTGTTTTACATCGATGATCACAGTCTTGACTTCGAGTTGTTCAGGCCGATTATGAAAGACTCATGGCTCGACTACGTCTTCCCGCTTCAGGACGAAGAACTTGAACTTGTGCACAAGAATGACTGTTATTCGGTATCAGGCTTGCTGGAACAGGTGGAGACCCGTTATGGCAAGATTCTCTATAAGCTTGTCCCTGAAGGCATGGTCGGTGAAGCAGAAACCGATTTAGACCTGTTTGTTCATGTTGGCGCTGCGGCAATAAAACTACAGTCGTCAAATCGGCCGCTTAGTTTTATCGCTCTAAAGTACAGTTCGTCCCTTGGTGAAAATTCGACCCCTATCATCACGACCAAGGTAAATCTTCGCTCGCGCAAGGCCTTGATGGGGCTCGTTGAATCGTTTCTTGGAATCCAGGACATCGTTGAGCTTCATCAGAGCCTGCGCAGCGGTTTCAGCCCGGAGAATTTTCGAGTGCTGACTTATAATCGTCTTCAGTTACTCATGACCCTGCTGGAAGCGGTTATCTACTACGAGGTTTCGGTCAGTGGCAAAGTCTTGATTCGCGATCACAGATTTGCTGCCAAGCCTCATGACGGTGAAATCGATCGGACTTATTTGCTGCCAAAACACGTTGAGCGTGGTTAGGAAGCAGATCAGGACCCAGGTCGAGGTTTTACTGCACGCAATTGTTTAAGCTCTGCCTGTTCTGCCTGCGCTTTTTCCCAGATATGTCGCGTCGCCTTGTGAGGTCCATAAGCACTCGGCGGCATCAAAGCTTCACGCTGTGCTTCAGTGAGACCTTCATAGATGTCAGCATTGTAGTAACAGGGGCTCCAAGCCACTGCGTGGGGGCAGTATTTGTAAAAGATGGTTCGACGTTCGCCTTCCCCCTGCCAGGGCACCGTACCGTGGGCGCAGGCTTCCGTAAAAATGATGGCGTCACCGGCAGAGACTGCCACTCTCTCGACGATTTCTGGCACTTCAGCCTGGGTCTTCGCTATTCGCCACTCAGATGGCAGGCCGATGTTTGATTTGTGGCTGCCCGGTACACAGGCGAAACCTCCGTCAGCCGGATTGACCGTGTCGAGTTCAAAGGCGACTGCAACTAGGCCGTTGTAAAAATTTCCGTTGCTGTAGCGGTAGTAGCATTGGCCGCCATCTGTAGGTCCAACAAGGTCCTTGGGGCCACCAGCGCCCTGGCCGCCTCCATGCAGGTAAAGTGTTCTGTCCTTCATGGCACCATCAACCTTGACGTAGTCGTGGTCGAGCCGAAAATGTTCCCCGAGTAACGCGGTGAGATATGGTCTGATGACTGGCAGATCGATCAGGTCCAGATAGGTGCCACCCATTTCCAGCAGGGAAGGTGCCGACCACGCCAGGTCATCCTGGTTGCGAAAAATGGTTCGATCGGAACCCAGGATTGGATGTGGATTGGTTTTTCGCTGCTCTTCAAGTCGCGCCGTCAGATCTTCCAGTTGCGATTTGGAAAGTACGTTTTTGACGACGAGATAGCCGCGCAGGTCGAACAGGTACTTTTCATTGTCGTTCATGAATGCTTTCTCCTGGTTATTGCCAGAACCGCTCCGATTTTAGCCAGGCGCGAATGGGATACAGTTCTCCTGTCAATGCGTCTGATGCCGGTGAGCCCAGAAAGAGAGTGAGGTTGGCGACGTCCTCTGGATCTGGAGTCAGCTCCAGCCTTGGGATGGGGTTACCTTCATCGTCGGTGCCATCCGGGATGATGCCGTAACTCTTCAACTCCTCGGTGGCTATCAGGCCGGGCAAGATGCAGTTGACGTTAATGTTGTGCTTTGCCCACATGTAGGCGAGATTGTTGGTCAGGCTGATAACTCCCGCTTTCGCTGCAGAGTAATGCAGTTGATGCGGGTTGCCTTTGCTGCCTGCCGTTGACGAAATGTTTATGATCTTGCCGGACTGCTGCTTGATCATTTGGCGACCTGCCGCCATGCAGGGAATAAACACACCAGTGAGGTTTTGATCAACGACCTGCCGCCATTCATCGAGGGGCGTTTCTTCAGCCAGGTGACTTCGGCCCCAGCGTCCGGCGTTGTTGACGATGATATCGAGTGCGCCAAATTCCATGACAGTGTTCGCGACCAGGTTGTCTACCTGCTCTGCATCGGTAACATCAACGGCAATAGCAACCGCGCTTTGCCCCTTGTCGCGGATTGCCGCAGCCTCGGCCTCAATCTTCTCCCTGTTACGACTGGCGACTACGACGTTAGCTCCCGCTTCTGCATAGGCAGCGATCATGGCTCGTCCCAGGCCACCAGCGCCGCCTGTGATAACCGCTGTTTTTCCGGCTAGTGAAAACTTCGACATACCACAAAAGTGTCAGAAGCGGGCGAGGGTGTCAAAAGCACGGATGAACAGAAAATGGGTGGAAGACCAAATCTCACCTCGATGCCGAGTGAGATCCGCACTGGTGTTTGCATTACACTGCTTTCTTTTGATACTCGTGATCAATGTCTGAAGCGACTGCCACCAGGCGACGAAAACTGTCGGTGAAAACCAAACTCCTTTTTGCATCCGGCGCCCTGCAGGAAGCTGTCGTAACCGCCGGTGCCATTGTTACCGTTCTTTTTTACAACCAGGTGCTCGGTATTTCACCAGCTCTTGCCGGTACTGCTTTCCTGATTGCCAGCATTGTCGATGCGATTTCAGATCCGTTGATCGGCGCCGTGTCTGATCGATTTCGGAGTCGCTGGGGCAGGCGTCATCCCTTCATGTTCGCATCAGCGCTGCCGATCGCCGTCTCTTTCTATTTTCTTTATCAGCCTGTAGATGGTCTTTCAGAAACAGGCTACTTCATATGGCTGGTTGTCTTCCTGGTGTTCCTTCGACTGTCGCAGACCTTCTACCTGATTCCGCACGATGCGCTTGGTGCGGAGTTGACAGACGATTATGAAGAAAGGTCTTCAGTCTTCGGTTACAACTCGGTGGTCCAGATGCTCCTGTCCATGTTTACGGCGATGATCCTGTACGTTGTCGTCTTTCCGTCGACACCGGAATACGATAACGGCTTGCTGAACGAATCAGGTTATTTTGTCCTGTCTGCCGTTGGTTCAGTGACTATCGTCTTTTCCGTCCTGGTGTGCTCGTTTGGAACGCTGAACCAGCTGCCCTACCTGCATGATTTTGAGATCAGCAAGAAGTTCAGCTTCCCAAACTACTTCGGCCAGCTGGCCGCGTTGCTGGGAAATGTTTCTTATCTTTCAGCCTGTCTCAGCCTGTTGACCATTTATGCAGGCCTGGGGATTCTCGGTATTGTCGCGACCTACGCCTACATCTATGTCTATGAATTGTCGTCCGAGGCCATGTTCTGGGCAGGTGCTGCAAAGGTGCCCGGGGTGCTGGTGGCGCTTCCACTGCTGGCATTTTTATCGAAGCGGATGGACAAGAAGCACATTCTCATTATGGCAACGCTCACAACCTGCATTCTGATCTCGTTGCCGCATCACCTGAAGATGCTGGACATTTTTCCTGCCAATGACTCGCCCTTCATTTTGTTTGCCCTTTTTGTGCCGCTGTTGCTTGGCTACATGATTTTCCCCGTATCCGCCATCATCATTGATTCTCAGCTGGTCGATGTTGCGGATCAACATGAACTGAACACGGGTGAACGTTCGGAAGGCGTGATTTTTTCGGTGCGCAGTTTTGGCATCAAGGCGACTAGTGGAGTTGGCGGTCTGTTGGGAGGGTTCGGGCTGGAGTTCATTGGCTTCCCCGAAAACGCTGAAGTCGGCGGGTTGGCCGAGGAAACGCTGACAGGTCTATTGTTCCTGAATGGTCCTCTCTACCTGATCATGTATCTGCTTGCCGTGGTTTTTATGACGATGTACCAGATCGATAAAAAGACACACCAGGATATCCTGGCGGAACTCGAGGCGAAAAGAGCATATTCTGCAGGTTGGCGTTCACTGGTGCGCGAGAGTGAGAACAGGAATGTCTGATGTCAGATAGTTTACCAATGCGTACCAAGCTGGCCTTTGGTGTGGGTGCAATGGGTGAAGCCTCCACCAACTGGATTTTCAACGCTCTTACCTTTTTCTACTACAACCAGATTCTTGGTCTCTCCGGCACATTAACCGGTGCGGCAGTGTTTATTGGCATCTGCTTTGATGCGGTTTCTGACCCTGTGGTTGGGTCCCTGTCGGACAGGACCCGCTCCCGGCTGGGTCGTCGACATCCCTGGATGTTCGCTGCGCCATTGCCGGTGATCGCCTCCATCTTTTTTATCTATCATCCGCCCGACGGTCTCTCGGAGTGGACGCTGTTTGCCTGGTTCATGTGTTTTCTGATCATGATGCGACTGTCTATTACGCTGTTTGCCGTGCCTCACCTGGCTCTCGGTGCGGAACTGTCAGACGACTACCTGGAACGTTCCAAGGTGATGAGCTACAACAACATCTTCACCTATGCTGGCGTTGTGACGATGCATGTCGTCGTCTGGTTCCTGATTTTTCCTTCCTATGAAAACGGCAGAATGCAGCAGGAAGCCTACCTGCCCATGATCATGTTCGGTTGTGCATTGATTGTTGTTGCCATTATGGCGTCGGCAGTTGCAACGCGCGATCGAATCCCTCTGTTGAACCCGGCGCCAGAAGGTCTGCCGGCATTCAAAGTCCGACACCTGTTTCTTGATATCTGGGCGACACTACAGAATCGCAACTACCGCTACCTGCTCCTCGGGTTGTTTTTCCTGTCGGTGATGATCGGTACTCATGAGACGCTCGGCATCTACATGGGAACCTTCTACTGGGAGCTGACTGACCAGCAGATCGGCTGGCTGATTATGAACAACGTGTTCGGCTACGTCATCGGTTTTGTCATGGCAGTAAGGTTACACTCCTCGATTGACAAGCGCTGGACTATCGTCGCAAGTGCTGTCGGCCTGTCAATATTCTGGTCTTCTGCTGTCACGTTGAGATTGTTTGACCTGGCGCCTGAAAACACCAGTTGGGAGCTTGTAATTTTTATCATTGGCTTCGGCACCCTGGCCTCGGCCTGTGGCAGCATTATCAACATCAGCGTCATGTCAGCGCTGGCAGACATCGCCGATGAACATGAGCTTGCAACCGGGCGCAGGCAGGAAGGGATCTTCTATTCTGCCCGGACCTTTTTTGCAAAAGCCTCGAACGGTGCAGGTCATGTCGTGGCAGGTATAGCGCTGGATTTGATTGATTTTCCCGCGCAGGCAACCGTCGAAACGCTGACTGAAGACCAGATTTTCGCGCTCGGGTTGATTGATGGGCCGTTTGCGATGATATGGGGACTGATGGCCGCTGTTCTATACGCTGGTTACCGAATCGATAAACGCCATCACGCGGATGTGCAGGCAAGGCTGGTAGAGTTGCGGGAACGTTCGGCAAGGTAAATCTTGATACTTAGCTGACTTCCTCAATAGCAATCGCCCTGACCCATGTGCCTTCCATCCGCTCGACGTTGAGTGGCAGGCTCATAAAGAACACCCGCTCCTGGGTCAGTGTTTCGATATTGCTTAGAGGGTAGGTAATCGGAATGTTGTTTCCGGTCATGGCACGATGAGTCGGGCTGTTTGTCGGTTCCGGGTCTTGCGTTCCAGTCTCCCAGCTGATGCCGGGGACGCCAACACAGAGCATTTGGATCTTCATTTCTTCGGCAAGCCATTTCGCTGTGTCCGGTGCAATGATTGGAAAATCCTCACGTTCAGTGTGCCTGCTGCCAAGAATGAGGATATCGCCCTCACGAACGTTTGAGAGGTGTTCCGGCAGGATGTATTCGCCTTTTAAATGGTCCAGGTGGCAAACGGCAGCTTCTCCGAAGAAGGTGTTGATAGGCACATCCCAGATGCCGAGCATGCCATCCGGCAGCTCTGTCCAATTGTCATTGTGACCAATACCAAGTTGTGTATGTGAACCCATGTGACCGCTCAGGCCGGGAACCGGGTAATCGGGCAGCGAGGCGAGATTGCCACCAACAAGGTGTTCAATCGTCAGGTCTTTCTCATTAATGGTCTCTTCAACGATCCATGGCATGTTGTAGAAGTCGCGCTTGCCAGGCTCGACAGTGGCATCTAGTCGGGTGACCTGCGAGATGAGCTCAGCACTTAGATCGACGATTCGGTATCCGTTTATGTCAGGCATCTTTTGCTCCTTCCTGGAAGGCCAGTGCCCGTATAAAACTGGCCTCTGCTTTGGCTGTTCGAAGTGGCAGGCCGACATAAAATACGCGATCGCTTGTCAGGCTATCGATGTTTACTAGGGGATGGGCGATAGGCACATTGCCACCAAGCAGGGTACGCCTGACCGGTGAATTGTCCGGTGCGGCATGTTTTAGGTGATACTGCCAGAGAATGCCGGTGGCGCTCAGTCCAAGCATTTTGATCTGCCGATCATCAACCAGCCATTCGCAGGTGGTCTTCGATAACCAAGGTTGTTCAAGTCCGGTAAAGGGGCTAGTCATCAGAACAATATCGCCTTTCGCAATGTTGTCCAGGTGTTCCGGTCTTATCTCCTGGCCACGCAGCGCCGGTTCGCGAGGCCAGAGTTCGGCAAAACTTCCAGACATGTCATTCAGGTCGACGTTCCAGCCATCAATACCGGGATAATCCATACGACGGTTAATGGGTTGAGGTGTAAGGTCAGTCAGGTTGACGACGGCTGCTTCACCGATAAAAGTCTCGAGAGGCATTTCCCAGATACCTTTCATGTCCTCGGGCATTCCAGCCCAGTGACTGATGTGACCAAGTCCCCCCTGGACGTGCGAGCCGTTGTGCGTCGAAAGGCGTTCCTGGTGCCAGGTTGCATCGCCGGTTGCCGGAGCGGAATACAGTGTGAAAAGAGAATTGTCACCGGGGAATCGCCCCTCCTGCATCACCCAGGGTTTGCCGTAGGGATCAGTCGTACCTTCCTCGATGGTGCCATCGAGGCGATGTACGCGGGCTTTGATTCTAGGACTCAGGTCCACGGGTTCGAGTCCTGTCAGGCTGAACATGTGTTACTCCACAAGGGTTGATGCATGACATTGTCTGTCATCGAGAGCTCGACTGGCTACATGAGATTGGTTTGGAATTCACCCAGAATTGATCTGGGTGGGTTTCAAACGGGTTCCGGTTGCCGTGGTTCGGTGTGGTAGTTAGATTCAACAATAAGAATAGATGGGACGCCAATGGACAATCTTAAAGCCAGGACAGCCTTCATTACCGGAGGAACTTCAGGTATCGGTTTTGGTATGGCATTGGTCTTTGCCCGCGCAGGGATGAATGTCGTCATTTCGGATGTACGGGACAAGGAACTCGAGAGGGCAGGTCAGGAACTACGGCAGATCTCAGGCAACGTCCTGACGCTGAATGTTGACTCAACAGACCAGTCAGCACTTGAGGCTGCATCCGCCGAGATCCGCCAGACTTTCGGGAATCTTCATGTGCTCTGTAACAATGCAGGCATTCCTGGCGGCGGCAAGATCCTGGAGACACCGGATGAGCGTTGGCGCAACACGCATGAAGTCAACTTCTGGGGACCGCTGAATGGCATTAGGACCTTTTTACCCGGCATGATCGAACACGGTGAGCAAGCGCATATTGTTAACACTGCTTCATTCAGTGGAATCCATGGCCATGGTAACCAGTCAGGCTATGGAACGAGTAAATTCGCCGTCGTTGGATTGTCGGAATTCCTGAGGAATGACCTTGTCGCTACCAATGTCGGCGTATCTGTACTGTGCCCCCATGTTGTTGATACACCGATTATCGATGCACTCAAAGAACGTGTGTCTGAAGACGTCGTGACGATCATCGATGAAATGGCAGTACCCGCAGAGACCGTCGGCACTCAGGTGATGCAGGCACTTTTGAACAATGAGTTTTACATTTTCTGTGATGGTACCCACTCGAGAGAGATGTTGACGAAACGTTGCAACGACCTGATCGATGCCATGAATCGTCAGTTCCCCGAATAATAGAAGGAAAAATTATGCCCGTTATCGATATGTCTGAGTTAAAACCTGTTGGAGAGTTTGGTTCCAGGGAGTGGGGCGAAGCCTGCGCCGAGGCGTCGATAAAAATGCTCGAAGCAATAGACCTGCCGGATTCAATTAACTGGGCGTTTACAGAAGACTATACCTTTCCACCTGAACGGTTGATGCAGGACGGACGGACTCATTCCGGTTACTACATCATGGTGAAAAACGGCAAAGTCTCCGCTGCAGATGGCATTATCAAAGAAGCCCTGTTGCTGCCGGGTTTTCATGTTCAATTGCCATGGGCTTACATCGCCAACCAGTCCGGAACGTTGTATGGCAAGGAAGGGCAAATGCAACGATCCCGGGATGAGGCGGCCCTGATGGCATCAATGATTGAATTTCTGGGCCGGGAGAATCCGTTTAACCTGCCGATCAACAGCAAGGGTGAGGCCAGCTATATGCTGGAACCTGTTGGTCCCTGGCCAAGGGAAGTTGGCATGGCCGTCGCTGACGGCAGCGAGGAAGGTAATGGCCTGCACAACGTTGCCGCGACTCTGCAGACAAAGTCACCAGAATTCGAGGGGCTGCCAGTCACCGAAATGGGTGTCCCCATCCTGACAGAAATGACCGATGAGCAGAAAGTGAGCTTTCTGTCGTTGTGTGGTATCGGGGTATGACTTTAGGAGAAATGGTATGACTACCCCGATCCACAACGTCAGCTGGGAACGACTGCCCGATATGCCTGTTGCAAAATGGGAACCCGCAAGCCTCGTTATTGACGACAAACTCTATGTCCTGGGTGGATATGAAGACAATGTCGTTTCGAGTCGCCGGGTTGATGTGTTTGATCCTGCTGACGGATCCTGGACACAATTGCAGGACTGCCCCAGCAGGATTTCCCACGTCGACCTTGTCGAGGACGATTCCGGTTTCTGGTTCGCTGGCGGTATGAAGGATAAACCGGATCGGCCCACGAAAGATCACATCATCGCTGAAGTCTGGCACTTTGATCCTGAGCTGGATCGATACACGGCCGCTCCCTTATTGCCGGGTCCGCGTGCAGGGGGCGCACTGGCCCGAATCGATAACCGGTTGCACTACGTTTCCGGCCTGATGGCAGATCGCGACACAGACTCACAGGATCATTTTGTCTTTGACCTGGCCGAATGGAGCAAGACCGGTTCAGCTGACTGGACGAGGGCGGCGCCAATCCCAACACCACGCAATCAACATTCTGTTGGAGTCCTGAATGGACAGATCTACATCATAGGCGGCCAGTTCAATCACGACTCACAGCAACTCGACCAGGCGCTGGTCGATATCTATGATCCGGACTCTGACACCTGGAGCGAAGGACCATCATTGCCCGTGGCTCATTCACATTCTGAAGGCGCGACCTTTGTGCACGAAGATCGAATCTGGATGATTGGCGGGCACAGTACGCCAGAGGGTGGAAAGAAGGGTTTTTGTGGTGATGTTGTGACCCTGCGCGAAGGCGAAGAATGGGAGGTGACCTGTCATCTGCCAAAACCGATATCGTCTCCCGCTGCCAAAGTAATCAATGATCAGCTCTACGTCGCAGGCGGTTGGGATGGTCGAAGGGAAAATGACGACTGGATCATGTCGCCGGAAGTCTGGACGATAAGCGTCAAAGACCTCTAGATGTACTTGCCGTAGCTGATCTTTTTGGCACGATCGAAAAAGTCCTGCCATTCTTCGTCGGTCAGGATATAGGGCTCACCTTGTTGGGTTGCCAGTGCATACTGTCGGCACATGATTTCCAGTCGGTGGGCGAGCGAGACGGCGTTCGCAAGATCGCGGCCGCGACAGATCATTCCATGACTGCCAAGCAGGCAGGCGCGTCTTTCCTGCAGCGCTTCAGCCGCACTGTCGGCAAGTTCCTGGGAACCGAAGGTGTAGTAGGTCGTACAGGGTACATCGGAGCCACCGAACGTCCCTACCAGGTAGTGAAAACCCGGCAGGTCCTGGCCCTGGCAGGAAAGAGCGACGCAATAGTCGGAGTGTGTATGAACGACGGCGGATGCCCTGGTCTTCTTATAAATTGCGGCGTGCATACGCCATTCGCTGGATGGCTTACGCTCACCCTGCCAATCGCCATCTAGTGACATCCTGACGACAGCACCGGCTTCGATGGTATCTGCGCTCGCACCTGACGGTGAAATCAGCATGTCATCACCAATACGGCAACTGACGTTTCCGGAAGACAACTCGTTCAGCCCAGCAGCTCCTAATTGCTTGTACTGTTCCGCGAGTTCCTGGCGTAGTGTCTGCTCGTCTGCCTGTTCAGCCATGGTCAGTCTCCCTCTCTTTCGTTTGCTTCGCGCATCCGCTCAAGTGCTGTGCTAAAAAAACCGGGTTTGCCCAATGCACCGGCCTTTAACACCAGCGAAAGGGGTTCTGGACCGGTTTGATGGCAATAGCCGCCACCCAGCTCATCAAAGGTCGATACTTCAACCTGTTCGATACCAAGTGATTTAACAACCTGTCCCGACGTCTCCCCACCTGCAACAACAAAACGTCGAGCGCCGCCCTCGAAGGCTTTCCGTGCAACTTCGCCCAGCAGCCCGTCTGCCAGTTTGGCGGCACCGGATCTGCCGAGTATCGCCTGGATTTCCTCCAGGCGGGGGACGTCAACCGATGTTGCGATTGCAATGGGTTCCCGCCCGAGGTTCGACCCCATCCAGGCGAAGACGTCAGCAAGATAGTCTTTGTTCTGTGAGGCTTCCAGCAGGTCGATCCTGAATACAGGATATTGATTCTCGAAGTGCTCGATCTGGCGTAGCGTAGGTCCGGCACAGCTACCGGCGATAACCACCTCGTGGCCCGGGCTTGCCGGTAAGTGGGTTCTGGTCTGCCGCGCCCGGTTCGGCTGCTGATTCATGCGTTCTAATAAGGCACGGGCAAGAAAAACAGGCAGGGCGTCTGCCCCTGTCGTCAATGGCCAGTCTAAGGCGAATTCGGCAATTCGGGCCATGTCCTCATCGTCCGCGGAATCGACGATGTACAAACCAGGTGAGTCTTCCCTGGACGTGAGTTTCTCAACAGCGCCTGGACGTACCAGGTGGGCGTGAGAAATCAGCCCGACCTTCTGCTTGCACTGGGGTTGAAGAACTTCAACGAGATTCGAATTTGTCATCGGTGTCACGGGATCGTGCTGCTTGAATGATTGACCCAGTGGGATCGAGCCAAGAAACATCCGGCCCTGGAAAACGGTAACCGTGTGTTCGGGAAAGGCCGGGCTGAAGAGGGTTCTGGCGGTACCAATTTCTTCCATCATGGCTTCTGCGATTGGGCCAATGTTACCGTCGTCCGTTGAGTCGAATGTTGCGCAATACTTGTAATAGAACCGCTGGCAATCAATTTCTTTGAGGGCCTGGACAGCTTGCCTCGCTTCCTGCGCAGCAGAGTCTGCTTCAATCAGGCGAATTTTTCTTGCGAGAACCACTGCCTGCGCGGAACTGACGTTGACGGCAGAAAGTCCGGAGGTGGAACACACCAGCGGACATTCAATGCCCTCGCGCTCGAGCAGGCTGGCAACCATCATGCCGCCTGTAAGGTCATCTGCAAGAATGCCCAGTTCGATCATGAAGCCAGGACCCGGGGAAGAAAGGTTTTCATCCTACGGGAATTGCCGTGATCAATGCATTGCTTGTCCGCGGTTATCACCCAATTTTTCCGAAGGTATTCGAGCAATAAATTATGGGGCATGTCCGCTCGCAGTAACCTCGAACAAGTGTGGCAGAAGCGATAGGGTCAATGCTTTATATATGTAAAACTGGTGAAGGATGATGAGATTTGGATTCTGGCCAAACCCGCGCAGTAACCACGAAGATACCGCTGCCCTTTGCAACCATGCCGAGGCAACAGGCTATGACGGGATCTGGCTGGCAGATCATTTTTTGCCGGATGAAGACGAGTTGATTCCTGTTCATGAATCATGGATTACGATGGCAGCGCTCGCCCGTGATGTACCCCGGGTTCGTCTCGGGACGCTCGTTACGGGCAACACTTATCGGCACCCGGCAGTGCTGGCTAACATGGCGGCAACCCTCGATAACCTGAGCAATGGCCGTCTGGTTCTCGGCCTGGGATCGGGCTGGCAGGAGAACGAGCACAAGGCATACGGTATTGAGTTCGGTACTGCAGCGACCAGGCTGCGGATGTTGGATGAGGCCTGCCAGGTTGTAAAAGGTTTATTTGAGAATGACCGCTTCGATTTCTCCGGTGAGTTTTATCATCTCCAGCAGGCGCCACTTGAACCCAAACCCAAGCAAAAGAAGATGCCATTGATGATAGGTGGGGGAGGTGAAAAAGTGACCCTAAAGATTGCCGCAAAGTACGCTGATGAATGGAACGTCTGGGGTAACGTCGATACCCTGATTCGCAAAATGACGATACTGGACCAGCATTGTGAGACGGTTGGCAGGGATCCTTCGTCAATAGAGCGTTGCGCAGTCGCGCTGCTTTTTCTGTCTGATAACGAAGACTATTTAAAACGCGTTCGGGGGTCGGCCCCGGCCGACAGGTCCATCATTGGCGGCGTTAATGAGGTACGGGATATTGTTGCTGCCTACCAGGAAGCCGGGGTGCAAGAACTTATCGTTCCCGACTTCACACTGGGCACGTTGATTGGCGCCGATCAGAGAAAGCGCGATCTCATGGAACAGTTTATTACGGAGGTTGCGACCGTCGCGGCCTAGAAAAGTAGGAGTAGAGTATGCCCGGAATTCTGGATGGTAAGGTTGCAATCATCACTGGCGGAGCGGGAGGCATCGGTAGCCGTATTGCGCAGACTTATGTCGAAGCGGGTGCCCGGGTAGTCATTGCCAGTCGCAGCCAGGA
>CENQ01126865.1_pt1 | contig 17236 bp, 13 predicted proteins | sample 356171 | NCBI WGS metagenome assembly CENQ01 (sample SAMEA2619802, study PRJEB7988) | marine metagenome | biome: marine biome (ENVO:00000447); feature: surface water layer (ENVO:00002042); material: "saline water (ENVO:00002010), including plankton (ENVO:xxxxxxxx)" | depth 5 m
TCTGCTCTGCTGGACGATGATGATGCTATGGAAGCAATCTGGAAGAAAGAATACTCCCTGGCAGAACTCGTCGCTGCAGACCAGTTCAAGGACTATGACACTCTGAAGAAGCGTCTTGACTACGTTCTGGGTAACAAGGGCACCCCTCGTTTCCAAGACCAAGAGACTGTTCAAGAGGAAGAAGAGTTCCGCGCTGCTAACCGTGGTGAAACTACAACCACCACAACTGATGCTGGATTCAACGATCCTGACATCACTCTGTCGTCAAACAAAACTGAAGATGACGACGATGCTCTGTCATACTTCGCCAAACTGGCAGAAGACTGATACAGAGAAGGGGGTCTAACGACCCCCTTTTTATTCTGCAGAAGTGTTTCTAGTATTTCTGGTTGCTGCTACGTTACTACTAATATATTCAGAAGAGCGACCATATTTCATTTCATTTCTCATATCTTCAAGGAACATACCAAGATACTCTGGTTTAAGAACAAAAATCAATCTTTTTTCATCATTCTCTCTCACTTCATAGTCGTAGTTGCTTATAGAAACAACTGGATTTAAATCTGCTGTTGGTGTTGAAGGATTTGGAATCTTGAAGTCTTGGTCAACAATTTTTCCTTTAGGTAAAATGAGTCTTCCTAAAGAATCTTTTACCTCAGTAGTCTCATAGAAACGAACATCATTCAATTTAGTTCCATACTTATTTTCGGCATACTTATAAAGTTCTGTATCGGATAATGGCCACTGATCTCTGACATTAATGATGTTGGCAGTCATCATAACAACCCAATCAAGACCAGGATCTCCATAGAGTTGCTCTGCGATGGTATCAGGTCTTTCTCCTTGCCCTATTTGATACTTGTTAAATATAGTTACCGCACTTTGAAGATCATCACGTAACTTGGTTCTTCTGAATAGGTTTTTTACCAAAACATAATCATTTGAAGAGTTTCTATCTTTTGATTGTGACTGATAGAATATGTTTGGTAGTTCTCTGAAATAACTCATTTTAGTATCCTACTGAGTAATCATCACCAAGTTCATCATAATCTTCTCTATAAATTGGGTTGAGTTCTTTGAATAGTACCTCAACCTTGATGTGGGTTGGTGTCCCATCATAGAATGTTGAATATGTATTTGAACCCGTATAGTTCACAGACATATTAGTCAGTGCCATGGGTAAAAACTTATTCAGGAACGGATGAGATCCATCACCCTTCATGTAAGTTAGTTGGAAGATATGTGGGGCAGAGATGAATACTCCTTCAGCACCACCTTTACTAGGAAGCATAGACTCTTTCAATAGTCTAATAATTCTTTTAACTTCAACACCCTCATCCCTATTTCTTGGGAAAAATTCAAAAGTAAACGGGAACACTCTGAGGTTGACACCGTTGAAGAGAAGTTCTAAGTTTGGTTGGAAAACTTGTCCTGTTGCTCTAGAAACAAGTTGATTAGCAGTTACATTTCCACCAAGATTTCCGATTGCTGCTCCAGATATTGCTGCCAAAACAGCATTTTGTATTTGGGGGTTTCCTGCAGCAGCTTTAGCATCTAATCCAATCTGATTGAATATTTGTTTTACAGCATCAACTCCTCCACCAATACCTCCTTGACCAAACTCCTTAATTATAGTACCAGTTGCTGCTAGTCCATACGCTTCAATTGGATTTAGTTTACCATCTGTCCAGTCAATCGCACTAATGTCTGATAGTTGTTGTGGAATTGGTAATACGATTTGTCCTAATGGTTCTTTTAAGCTTTGTCTATTTGATCTTGTTCCTGTTCTTTTTGCTACTTCTCTCAACCCACTTGTGCCAAATTTGATGTCTAGTTCACCTGTTTCTTCACCTTTATCATTTTTTCTTTTCGTAACATCCGTTACTAATCCAGTAAGAGGACTATCACTACCGAGTTGAAAAGGAGCTTTATACTTGGCAATCTGCAGTCTCAAATAATCCACGTCGCTTTCAATGCGACGATCTTTTGGATATCTCAAACTTGTGTAATTACTTTTACTTTTGATATCTCTCATTAGATACTTTAATTATTTGTCAGATAGTAAGCGGTTGGAAGTCTCAAGGCATCACTTACTTCCGAGGGATAAATTTCGTAAAGACTGCTTGCAATTTCTGGATAAGTGTATTTTCTCATCATCCTCCAGTGTAAACTAAAAGCGGTGAACCCTTCAGTTCCTACACTGGATACAAGCACCAACGGATGCTGATCATAACGAATACCAGGAGTCTTTGCGTTATATATGTATGTGTAGTATTTATCAGGTTGAGGCATACCTTCAACAGGGTCTAATGCAGTGATGAGTGCCTGCATTATATCAGTTGGATGCATTCTTCTATTTCTTCTACCTAGACTGTCAACAACTCCACGAATTCTATTGACATTTTCATCAGTATCTGTCGGTCTATCTTCTTCTTCACGGATGTCCTTCCTGACACCATCATCATAGACATTAGAACCTACTTCAATATCTGGATCATTACTGGAAGTTACTTCACCAGTCTCATAGACGTAGAAATACTTTTTACCAAGTCGTCCACCAGATTTGATGTTCCTTGCCATTACTTGATACCTAGTTCTTTTTCAGTGAAGACCTTGAAGATATATCCTCTGTCTTTACACCACTCTGATGCTGCTTCCCACTTTGCTTGGTTCTTGGCATATTCATATGCCTCACGAAGATATCCTTTTGTTTGTTTTTTAGGTTTTGATGGTGGAGAACACTGTCTCTTGGGTTTGATTTCAATAATCATCTTCTTGATTCTTCCTGTAGATTCTTTTACCTTGATGTAAAAGTCTGGGAAGTAACGATGCACTCTTCCATCAACAGGTGATCTGTAGGGTAAAACTATTTCTTCACTGCCCCACTCAAGAATATTTTCATTCAAATCACAGTAAACCATGAACTTGCGCTCCCAGAGGGAACGGTATACAATGTTTGTAGGGTCTCCCTTATACTTTCTAGGATACGACGGTGAATATTTACCCTTATATGCCATCTAAATAATAATAACAGAATCATATTAGGTATTTAGAGTGGTAAGACCTCGCAGAATATCAGACTTCAAACCAACCTTCACCAATCTTGCACAGACTTCTCACTATCAAGTGTTTTTTGCTGGTCTGCCCCTCATGCTCAGACAGCATCTTAGAGTAAGAGGTCTTAACAGTAGATTTGTTTCGGAGACTGCTGGATTGCTCTGTAATAGTGCGCTGCTTCCTGGCAGTAGACTTGCCACGGCAGATATTGTTGGCAACCGCATGGGTGTTTCAGAGAAGATGGCACACTCAAGAATCTTCACTCAAATTCAACTTGAGTTCTATGTGGATAATGAGTATAAAACTTTGAAGTTCCTTGAGCACTGGATGGAATTCATTGCTAATGGATCAACATCTAGATTAAATCGTCAATCAAGTAAAGATTATTATGTAAGAATGGAGTATCCTGATACCTATAAATGTGATGAAACTAAAATTATCAAATTTGACAGAGATTATAATGAAGAGTTAGAATATAAATTCATTGGTCTATTTCCGATTGATTTAACATCTACTCCAGTCAGATATGAACAGTCTGAAGTCTTGAAAGCGACTGTTACCTTTAGCTTTGATAGGTATCTTATGGGTAAATACGATAGTTTCTCGGTGGCGAGAGGTAGAGAGGGTAACAAGACTGGAAATGAAATAGAATATAATGGTCTAGACAATTTCTTCCAAGATACAAGGGATAGTGTGATTAAAGAGGAGAATCAAGATGGATCTAGTTTTATGAACGCAGAAGAATTTTTAAAGTGGAGAGGTCTCGATACAAGAACAGATTCTTTACCAAACTCAACTAGAGGATTGAGCTAATAAATAAAAATACTGAATAACATATTATGCCTTTACCAAGAATTTCTACCCCAACATATGAGTTGGTTTTGCCATCAACGGGGAAAAAAATTAAGTATAGACCTTTTCTAGTTCGTGAAGAAAAGGTTCTAATTATCGCCATGGAAAGTGAGGATGAACGTCAGATTGCTTCTGCAGTCAAAGACGTAATCAAGAATTGTATCTTGACTCGTGGAGTCAAGGTTGATGATCTTGCTACATTTGATATTGAATATCTTTTCCTCAACATCAGAGGTAAGTCTGTTGGTGAGGATGTTGAAGTTCTCGTCACTTGTCCTGATGATGGAAAGACTCAAGTTCCGACTGTAATCAACCTTGATGATATCAAAGTTCAGAAAGGTGAGGGACACTCTCGTGATATTGTTTTAGATAGTGATCTCACACTTAGAATGAAATATCCATCAATGAGTGAGTTTGTCAAAAACAACTTTAGTGGTGAAGAGATTACAGTAGAAGGAACGTTTAACTTGATCTCTTCTTGTGTTGAACAGGTTTTTAATGAAGAGGAATCTTGGTCTGCTGCTGACTGCACTCCTAAAGAGATGAATGAATTTCTTGAGCAGTTAAGTTCAAAGCAATTCAAAGAAATTGAAAAGTTCTTTGAAACAATGCCTAAGTTATCACATACAGTAAAGGTCAAGAATCCTAATACTGATGTAGATAATGAAATCCTTCTGGAGGGACTAAACGCTTTTTTCGCGTGAGTATGGCTCATGAGGACCTTGAGTCATACTTCAAAACAAATTTTGCCTTGATTCAGCATCATAAATACTCATTAACAGAGATTGAAAACATGATACCGTGGGAAAGAGAAGTCTATCTCACATTCTTACAGCAATACATTGAAGAAGAAAATCTTAAAGCACAACAATCTAACTTAAATGGCTGAGATTTCGTCGCCAATACTAGGAATGAGAGTTAGGAGGAATATGATTCCTGCTAACGCAATCATGGGTCGTCCTGAACAACCAGTACAAGACCCTGAAACTGTAGCGGCGTTAAGAAGAAATCAAATGGCACTTCAAGGTGTCAACCTATCTCTCGCTAATGTCACCAACCAGATAGCAGGTTTAAATAATTCTTTTCAGGCAATATCTGCTCAGATTGAGCAGTCAAGAATACTAGAGCAAGCACAACAAAGACAGAAAGATAATCAAGAAAGAATATTAGCATCGCAGAGAATACGCGAAGGGAAAGAAGGATTAATTGAAAAAAGAATACAGTCTGCTCTTGCCGCACCATTACAAAAGATAGGTGGTAAAGCACAAAGGTCTCTGTTCAATCTTGGTAGATTCTTCCAAATCTTAATAGGTGGTGCTTTAGGTGCTCGTATATTAAAAGTAGTTGGTGATTTATCTTCTGAGGGTAAATTTTCTCTTGGAAATTTATTTGACAGAATAAAAAAAGACCTTGCGATAGTAACAGCAATATTCATAGGTCTTAATGGTGGATTTGTACTAGCATTAAGAACATTAGGTGCTTTAACTGCTAGGTTAGGTGGTTTTGCTCTCAGAAACTTCCTACTTAGACCTATTCAAGCTGCGTTTACTCTTGCTGGTGGCATTTTATCAGGTATCGTAAATAAAATTCGCGGTCTTCCACAAGTTCCTGGGACCACACCTGGAGGAAGACCTACATCTGGCGGAAGACCTAATCCACCTAGCGGTCAGCAAACCACTACACCTGGTGGAAGACCCACTTCACCCACTCCACCGACTAGAGGTAATATTGGTACAAGACTATTGCGTGGATTGACTGGTGGTGCAGGTATTGCTGGTCTGAATTTTCTTTTTGGAGCACCTCTAGATCAATCACTTTTAGCTGGAGGTGGTGCGACTTTAGGTGGTAAAATTGGATTTGGACTTGGAATGCTTACTGGTCCAGCATCTCCCATAATGGCTCCATTACTTGGACTTGCTGGTGGTTTTGGAGGATCCTTTTTACTTCCAGAATTATATCGCCAATCGGGGATACAAGTTCCTGGTGGAGATACCACACTTAGTGACTTGGTTGGTGGTGATCTCAGTACCTTAATTAGTGGGGCAACAAAGAGTGAAGCAGACTTAAAGCGGGATGAGCAGAGGGTGAATAATTTGATTGTTAATGCTGGTGGTGGTCAAGGACAAGTTGAAGAAACTTCAACTTCTGGAGGATCTGGAACTGGTAACAACATAGTATTCATTCCTAGCACCAATTCTGACAACCCTTATATGATGCATTCATATATCCAGTATAATGTTGGAGGTATCGGAATCTAATGGCATACGCATATGGTTCGGGTAGAAGTCTTAGTGGTATAAGAGATTCCATTTCTGGATTGCAGAAGAGTATTGCTGCAACTACAAAGTCTGCGTCATCAATCTTTAGGACTTTGAGAGACAGTAATCTTCAAAAAAAGAAAGGAATCTCAAGCGATTCAAAATTCTTTAAAATGAGAAGGGACTCTGTTAGAAAAAAAGAACGAGAGGATCTCCTTGAAGCATCGTCCACAAGTAGAATGACTATTGCTTCAAGACCCTCCAATAGTATTGTTAGGAGCACAAAGGGATTCCTTGGCAGAATCATGGATTTTGTTGGTACTCTTCTTGTTGGATGGGCAGTTGTAAATCTACCAAAAATTATTAAAACAATAGAGGATTTTTCGGGAAGACTGCAAGAATATTCGGGAGTAATTAGGGATTTCTTTGGTGGAACAATTGATTTATTCACTGCTTTTGGTGAAGGTATAGGTGGAATATTCACTAGTATTACCAATCTCAATTTTGAAACATTTAAAACTTCTATTGAGAACTCCACGGCAAAAATGAATGATGCCTTCAAAAGAATGGTCCTTTCTACAGAAAGAGGAATTCAAATGTTGGCACAGGACTCTCAAGGTCTTCTTCAGCAGATGAATATTGATTTGAAAGATTTTGATATTTCAAAATTATTTGGAGAAGAAAGTCCCTCAAATCAAGTAAATTTTGAAAATAATAACAACACCACATATCCTGTTAATAGTAAAGGACAACCAATTACTGATCCACCAACTACAGGACCTGTAGATACTGGATATAAAGATTATAAAGGTAGACCAATTAAATTATCTGCTGCTGCCGCTGAGGCATTCAAAGCTATGGCAGAGGCAGCAGAAGCAGATGGTATTGCTAATCTTGGTTCATATATTACAAGTTCTTTGAGAGATCCACAAAAGAATGCTGGTGTTGGTGGTGTTGAGGGATCTAATCATCTTACAGGAAATGCTTTTGATATTAATATGATGAATCCTGGTCCTGGTGACGAATGGATTCGTGCTAACGGTTCTAAATTTGGATTCATATACAATACATATTCTCCAGATTCAACACACTTTGATTTTGATTCTTCAAAGTATCAAAAACCTCCTACGAGTCAGTCTGATAATATCACACCCCCTAAAGAACTTGATCCTCCTGGGAGAGGAAATTTATTTCAAAGATTCAATCGCAATTTTCAAACTCGTAGCAGTATCATTAGTCAACCACAAACACAAACTGTGGCAACAAATAATATTATTATTAATGGTGCACCACAACCAGCTCAAAGATCTACTCCTATGAATCAAGGAGCGTCTTCTATTGCTTCCTTCCCAACTTCTAGGTTAAATAGTGGTATGGAAACATTTTTTAGGATGCAAGAACATACCTTATCAGCGTAATGGCAGGAAAAGCAGTAGAAACATCTTCATATCAAGTTTTCACGATTGAATCTTCATTCAATCCTGATAAGACTATTGATATTAGTCAAGGTGTAATTAGTTTTAATTACTACGAAGATTTGTTTTCCCCAACGAGAACTGCCAAGTTAACTATAGTTGATGGTGGTAACGTAGTGGTTGCGGATAATAGTAAAGATGGGAAAGCAGAATCAATTTACAGTGGTCTTCCACTCAGAGGTGGGGAAAGAGTGGCGATAAAAATTCAACCTTTTGGTAGACCAATAGGCAGTGGTGGTAATCCAGCATTAGATTTCAATAGTGCTGAAACATACTTTTATGTTTCAAAGATAACCTCTGGAGTCAAGCAGGGTAACAGAGAAATGATTACCTTAGATTTAGTTTCAAGAGAATCTATCGCAAATGAAATTTCAAGAGTTCATGAAAAATTTCCTAGAAGTTTGCCTATTCAAACGTCTGTAGGTCTTATAGTAAAGGATAAACTTGGGTCTAAAGTTATTGATTCTGATGATTCCTCTAATCAGTATGGTTTCATGGGGAATATGAAGAAACCTTTTAATATATTGGTTTGGTTGGCATCAAAAGCAGTGGATAAAAATAAAGAAGCAGGATATTTTTTCTATCAAACACAGAAGGGATTCAAATTCAAATCAGTATCATCATTAATTCAGCAGGGAATTGCTTCACCAAAATCAGAATATAGTTACAAACCTGCTGCTCCAGGACCTTTAGAATATACGGATGATTTAATACTTGGATATAGCATTACGCTTAATCATGACTTGATTTCAAAATTAAGAAGAGGCATGTATTCTTCTTTCTTTGTAGAATTCAATCCTGCTACTGGTGGATTTTCCAGTGTTTCAAAAGGTCTTTATAGTATCCAAGAAAAAGAACCAAGAGTAAAGTTGGGTGAAGATTTTAAGATACCTCAAATCCTTGGTTCTCCAAAATTGACAAATTTGCCTAGTAGAATCATTTCCATGGTCGGTGATGTTGGGACCATGGAAAAGGATGCTTATGTACCACAGACAGATTCTAATCTCCCGGTAGTGAATGCAAATGGTTTTGATAATCAGAGGCAATCTATTATGAGATATAACCTTTTGTTTATGCAGACGTTAGATATTCAAGTTCCGGTCAATACAAATCTTGAAGTTGGTGATGTTATTAAGTGTAACTTTCCTAAAACCTCTTCGGAAAGTAAAGAATTTGATCCTGAATTGAGTGGTCTATATATGATTAAAGAGTTGTGTCATCACTTTGACAATGAGCAATCCACAACCTCAATGAAATTGATTAGAGATACTCACGGTTCACCAAAAAGATCAAGCTAATGGATGATTTTTCTTTTAATACTAATTTTTTAGGCAGAGATGGTTTTACCTGGTGGATAGGGCAGATTGCTCCTTATAAGGATGCTGATGACAATCCCCTGAACTCCATGATTGATAGTAGTGAGAGTTGGGGTGCACCAAGATATAAAGTTCGCATTATGGGGTATCATCCCTATACTACAGCAGAACTTGGAGATGAAGACCTTCCTTGGGCGTTAGTTATGCGTCCTCCAGGAACTGGAACTGGTTCTGCTGGCATGTCAAAGACAATTCATTTCAACCAGGGAGATACTGTAATTGGTTTTTTCCTTGACAATGAGAATGCCCAGCAACCAATTATTATGGGTGCTTTGGGTAATTCTAAGTATGCTGCTAAAAATGGTGAAAAACTTCCCTTTGGAAATTTCACTGGATATAATGAGGATATGAAACCACCTTCGGCAAAGGTGAGAACGCAATCAGAATCGTCAGATATTCAAGAACAACCATCTCCACAAAGTAACGATACAACTAAAACTGATGCTCCAGTAATATCATCCGCTGATGGAATTAAAATTACAAATCCTTGTGGCGGTAATGACAGTCCTAAAGATGCTAAGGGTAGTCAACATCTTACAGACATAAGAAATGCTGTTGAGCAATTTAGTGACTCTGTTAAGAGAATAAAAGCTGACTTTGATGAGGGTTCTGAATTTGTAAAAGACTGGATCAAGCAAGAAATTAAAGTTAGAAAAGAACAAATAGTTGGGCAAGCATCTGGTTTTGTCAATGGTATGATTGTTGACTTTGCTGAGCAGGTAATTCCTTTGATGAAAAAGGGACTTGAAATGCTATATCAAAAAGTATTTAATTTAGTGTTTGCTGCTACAAGAGTATATTCTATTGCTAGAGCAGCAGGTCTTGCCGCACAACAAGTTATGGCAGTTCCAATCAAATTTCTGCAAGATCAATTACCTTGTATTGTCAATTCAATTTTAGGTAAGATTGGGAACACTGTAGAGAGTGTTCTTAGTTCAATTGTTGACAATGTTGATAATTTTGTTCAGTGTGTAGCGGATCAAACGGTAGGAGTTCTTGTTAATGATGTTATTGGTCAGGCGGCAGATGGATTAAGTAGTGCCCTTGGTGGTCTTAATAAAATTATGCAGTTTATCAACGCTTTTGGTAGTCCAGGAGAATTTGTTGAGAACTTGATGAGAAACACTATTGGTGGTCTTCTGGGTCTGATTGGTGTTGCTGGTTGTAATGATCAAAAAGAGAAAGATGCAATGGGTCCATGTAAATCTATTTTGGGTGTTGGACCAGCATTCAATGATCCAACTGATTTAAGGGGAATTATTGATAATGCAAATATTGCCAAGGTAGCTACAAATGTTGCTAATGTTGCAGGACTTGATCTTGAAGGTGTTCAAGATGTTGCTGAAGGTGTTAGGGGTGTGGTTGGTGCCTTTGATATATTCAATCCAGACTCTAAGAAACCAGGATTTGTCAGTGATATAGGTGGATGTTATACTGGTCCACCACAAATCTGTAGACCACCAATTATTAGAATATTTGGTGGTGGAGGAGATGGTGCTGCTGCCGCTCCACTCTTCGGATTTCCAGACTTTGAAACTGGAACAGCAAGCATTATTGATGTTCAAATAACAAATCCCGGAAATGGATACACGTATCCACCATTTGTTCAAATTGTTGACAGTTGTAATCAAGGATATGGTGCTATCGCTAGGGCAACAGTAAAGGATGGAAGAGTAGATAGAATTTATTTGTCTTCTATTGGTGAAAATTATCCTGTTCAAGAAGTATTACCATTAACTGTGGGTAGGGTTGATATCGTTAATCCAGGTTCTGGTTATGAAGATGGTGATATTGTATCTGATAATCTTGGAAATGTATACAGTGCAAATATTGTTAATGGATTAATTACTAAGGTTATTCCTAGAACTACCGTAGAAACAACTGAACTGCCAATAATTACTGTTACCAGTGTAAATGGTAGTGGTGCTATTCTCATTCCTAAACTTGGACTGAGAGGATTGGGAGGACCAGTTGAGGAGGTTATTGATTGTATTGGTGTTGATAATATTGTTGGATATGTTGATAATCAACCATATAGGGGTCCAACTCATATCCATGAGGGAAGACTAATGACTGGCGCAACGCATTCGGAGAGATCACAATATATCACTGAAGAGCGTAAACAAATTGTTGGATATGTGAATGGTATTCCTTATACTGGACCATCCCATATTTCTGAAGGAGGATCCGGCGGCGGAGGCGGAAGACTGATGACAGGATTAGCACCTTCTCCAAATTCCCAAGTCATTTACGAAAGTAAATCTGAAAGTGAGAGGTTATCAGGAGTCGCACCAGATAATAATTTCAAACCAGTATACAAAGGGGATCAAGTTGGATATGTTGATGGCGAACCTTATGAAGGTGAATTCCACATTGATCAAACAACTGGTAAGAAGATGACAGGAGAGCCAGATTCAGAGGATAGCAAAGTTATTGATGATGATCAAGTTGGATTTGTAAATGGTGAACCTTTCTATGGAGATTTCCATTATCACAATGGATATCCAATGACAGGTGAATATCATAGTGGTAGTGGTGAATATATTCACAGAACAAGTTCAAGTAGTATTAGTAATCAGTATCCAGAAAGATTTTGGGTTTATTATCCACCAGAATACTATAGACGATACACATATAAACGTAAACCAACACAATATATCCAACCTGGAGCATTACAAAGAACACCGGGGCGTTACAGACCTCCCACAAATCCTCCAATATTTCAAACTTACTCGTTTGAAGGCATAGATGGAAACTTCCTTGGTGCCACACCACAGTTTGTGCCTGGTAGTGGATATGATCCACTCCCCCCTGATGGAAATGGTCTTCAAGGACCTTCTGATTACGGAAGCGGGTTACCTGAGGGTGTCACATGTGGTTTATCGGCATGTGTTGATGCAAATGGAAATATTGTTGATTTTAATGATACCAATTATGACCTTGGTCCCGACCCTGGCGCAGATGACCTTGATCTTGATGGAAGTGGCGGCGGCGGTGGCGGCGACGATGATGATTATCTGGGACTAGACTTCTATGATGACGAAGGTAATTTTGATCTTGGTTCTCAAGATTATGCATAAAATATCAATTTCCCTATTGGTTACTAAATAATAATAGGTTAATAAGTCATAGATTGTACCATATAAGATGGCAAAACCAAAAGTATTCACACAATCATTTGCCGAACTTTACGGTCCAAAATTTGGCATTTATGTCAATGACCAACAGATGGGAATTGACGGTAGACAGGTATATCAACTTTATGGCGTAACAGACCAGGACCTTAAGTCGTCAATAAGATTTAGTGAGTCTGGTGCTCTTAAAATTCATAGTGATAAGAGCATTGAAATCGCTGCTGGTGAATATAATGAAGATAAAGGCGTTGATATTAACATCCAAGCAAGAAGAGGAAACGTTAATATCAAGGCAGACAGAAACGGTAATGTAAGTATATCTGGTGCTAATATCATTGTTCATGCTTCTAAAAATCTTGATTTAGAAGCTGGTAAAAGAATTCGTTTGATATCGAATGATATTCAAATAAGAGCAAACTATCATTCTGTGAGATCTCTTAGTGGAAATGCAACTCCACTCTTGGAACAATTCATTGGTAGAATTTACACGGGAACACAAATAGGAACTGATTTCTTAAGTGGTGAAGTAGGAATTGATGGTTCATTCGCTGGTAGTGTTATCGGTGGTGCTGTCGGCGGTCCTGTTGGTGGTTTTGTAGGTAAGGCAATAGGCGGTCTCTTCTCATGAGCGATCAAGTTTTTAACAACCAATCAACATTTACTCAGAAAGTTGAGTTTCTAAAAGACGTTTATGTCTATGGAAAACTTTACTATGATTTTATTGATTTTGAGAATCTTACTATCACGAAACAGGCAGATATTTCTAATCTGTATGTTTCTGGTCTTTCAACCTTTGCTGGTGCCTCAGTATTTCAAAGCACTGTTTCTATAGCATCTACTGCGACACTTTCAAATGTTAATGTTACTGGGTTACTTGATGTAAATCACATTGATGTTGGAATTGCGACAGTTCGCGAAAGATTTGAACTCACTACTGATACTGGCACACAATATCTTGTAGGTCATGCTTCAGGTCCTCGCGCTGGCAGTGTAGGTATAGGTAGTACACTACCCGATAGGGATCTGGATGTTAGTGAACTTAGGGTCACTGGTAATATTTTTGACTCTGTTAATAATCAAGGATCCAATGGATTCTACCTCTCTCGTGATGTAAATGGTATTCGTTGGGTCAATGCTGCACCAGATGCTCAGACTGACGGATTCTTTGTTCAAAATGAAGGTGTATTAGTTGGTGTTGGTTCATTCACCACGATGAACCTGATTGGAACTGACACTGGTGGTGATGTAGTTCAAGCAACTGCTAATGGAACCACTGTTGATATTCGCATCAAAGATCACTGGAATAAAAATAATGCTGGATTACATACAACAGTTAATGTAGGTATTAACAAAGTATCACCAGAAGTTCCTCTGGATGTTGATGGGTTTGCATTATTCAGAGGTAATATTGGAATAGTTGGTGTAGCGACTTTTGGCAACACTGTAAGGATTGATGCCCCTTTAAGGGTTCATAACAATAATATCACTGGAACGGCAACAACGGCAATCTACGCACACAACGCTGGTGTTTCTACCGTAGCTTTTGCCGCATCATTTACATCAGTTACTGGTGTTGCCACTTTTGCGAGGAGAACAGGATTTGCGACTGTTGCTGCTGCAGCCACATTCGCACAAGTTGCAGGAATATCTACATTCTCAAGAGTTGCTTTTGCTGCAACATTCGCTCAGACTGCTGGTGTCGCTACAGTTGCAAATCAAACTGGATTCTCTACGATTGCTGGTATTGCTACCTTCGCTAACCAGTCAGGATTCTCTACAGTATCAGGAACTGCTACTTTTGCTCAAAGGGCAGGTATTGTTACTTTTGCTAGTCAGACAGGATTTGCTACTGTCGCTGGTATTGCTACCTTTGCTAATCAATCTGGATTCTCCACCGTTTCAGGTGCTGCTACATTTGCAAGAATTGCTGGTTTCTCCACCTTCGCCAAACAATCTGGTTTTGCTACGGTAGCAGGATTAGCAACAAATGCTACTAGAGCAGGTATTGCTACATTTATTGAAACTGTTGAAACTCTTACAGATCAAGAGTTTTTCATTCCTTTTGTTGCAAACTCTGCATCTACAGGTATTGAAACCGTAAGAGTTGATGCCGGATTCAGATATAATCCATCAAGAGATAATGTTATTGTTGGTGGTGGTCTTACAGTTGGTGGTGCCACAACAATTCACAATACATTAAGAGTTGATTTAGATGCCAATGTTGGTGGTGGATTAACAGTTGGTGGTGCTACTACAATCCACAATGCACTCAAAGTTGATGGAAACACTGTCCTTGATGGTTCATTAGAACTTAATAATGCTCTGATTGATATTAACGGTAGTGTCGCCACCGGTAAGACTGATTACAGATTATCTTCAGTTGGAACTGGTGTATCGTGGAGACCACCTGGTGTTGAAACAACAAATATCTTATATGTCACCAAAGATGGAAATGACTCAAACTCTGGACTACTTGAAGGTGATGCCAAAGCTACAATTGGTGGTGCTGCAGCAGTTGCTCTGGATGGAGACACCATATATGTAAGACCCGGAACATACTTTGAAAATAATCCTATCGGACTTAGAACTGATGTTTCTATCTCTGGTCAAGATCTCAGACTTGTAACCGTTGTTCCTAATAATCCAGCAGAGGACCTGTTCCATGTTAGACGCGGTTGTTTGATTGAGAATATGAACTTCGCTGGTAACAGTGTTGCCATTGGATACACTGGTGCGATGGTTGCTTTCCCACCACTGACTGCTAATCAGAATAGTGGGTATGTTGCCCCAGGACCTGCCAATGAAGGTCCAAGTGGTAGATGGAGATCTCCATACGTTCGTAACTGCACTAATTTTGCTACTGATAGCATCGGTATGAGAGTGGATGGTGATCTTGCTAATGCAGCATTTACTGGAACTAATAATCTGGGACAAGACCTTAAGAGTATGGTTGTTGACTCTTATACTCAATACAATCAGAATGGGATTGGTGTTTCAATAGTCAACAAAGGATATGCACAGTTGGTTTCTATCTTCACAATCAACTCCAAAATTGCTATATTTGCTGGTGGTGGTGGTCAGTGTGACCTTACAAACTCCAATTCTTCTTTTGGTGTTTTCGGTCTTTTCGCTGATGGCACGAGTGGCGACGAATTTACTGGTATTACCACTGGTGCTAAACTGGCAGACGTTGATACCTTCCAAGTATTTGGTGTTCGTGATGATAATGCTGATGTCAGAAAACCATTTGACGGTCAAGGTGCTTTCTTCAAGATAAACCTTGATGATTACTCTGATACTGGAACTAAGACGGGTATTGTTACTGAACCCCTCAGAGTAATAAGAAATATCAAAGTCACAAACGGTGGATCTGGATACAGTCAGTCGGCACCACCATCAGTTACTGTATCCTCACCATTTGGTCCTGAGGGAATTCTGGCAGAATTATCTGCTAATGTTAGTGCTGCTGGAACTGTAAGTTCTGTTGATGTTATTGCTAGTGGTAGAAACTTCTTACCTGCTGGTTCTGGTAATAATCAGCAGAACATTTCAATTACTTTCTCTGGTGGTGGCGGAGCAGCAGCAGAGGCAGTCACTGACCCAATTTTATTCACGGTTGATAAGTCAACCGAACCTACTACTAATACTGGATTATCAACTGTTACTTTTAATGAATTTGTCCCTTATGCTGTAGGAACTGGTGTAAGTATGAGTTTCCGCCGCCTCAGTCGCATTATCACCAGTTCGCACTCATTTGAATACGTCGGTGCGGGCACGGACATAAATAGAGCAAACCCCTTCCAGGGTGGAGAACCTATTCCTGAGAATGAAATTGTCGCTATCAATGGTGGACAAATTCCATTCACAAGCACAGACCAAAAAGGCAACTTTAAAATTGGTCAAGGACTGGTTATCAACCAAACAACATCAACTATTGCTGGAAGAGATTTCAATAGAGCGATACAAGCAAACCTTACACCATTGATACTTGCCCTGGGAGGATAATAAGATAAGATGGCAGTCGCACCAGTTAATAAGTTTATTACAATTGCTGTTCCAGTTGCACCAGGAGAGCAGAAACTTTATGAGGTTCCCACAGGGACCTCTGCGATTTTGCTGTATGCACAAGTTGCTAATGTTGGAGTAGGAACTTATCCAACAGCAACTTTAATTCATAGAAGAGAATCAAGAAGCACGGGTAATCAGAGAGATATTAGAGTAATTAAGGATATTGAAGTTCCACCTAATGACGCTGCCATTTTGATTGATGGTAGATTAGTCTTAGAGAAGACTGCTTCCACGTTTGATAGATTGTTTATGACTGCCACACAAACTGGTGTAGGCACAGTCTATGATGTAAAATATCACGAACCTGCTGGTGTGGCAACTGTCACAACTATGGATCCTCATGGATTTGAAGCAGGAGATCAAGTCACTCTCGCTGGACTTGCATTCACTTGTCTTGGAAGCACAGGTATTACGACAACGATATTCCCAGATCCTCAACAGTCCTATACTGTTGATAGTATCACTGATAATGTAGGAACCTCAAGAACATTTACTACATTTATTGGTGGTTCTCTTGGATACGTTCATATATTCAATCCTGCTATTCACTACTTTGTGCGTTCTAAGGCAGAGTCCATCACAGATAATAATGGTACAAAATATACGCCAACCACGGCAGAATACAGCGGAAAGACTGGTAATTTAGTTCTCACTATGCCTTCTCATGGACTTACAACCTCTAATACTGTAAGTATCGCCACTTCTTCTTTAGTATTCACTTGCACTCAAGATAATAATTCTACAGAGCACGCATACCCAAGACCTACAGATCCTGTTGCTGGTATTCAAACTGGCATCGGCGCTACGACTGTAAACACTATTACTGTTTATGTCGGCGTTTCAACTGCTGGTGGATTGGTCGCGCCACTACAGATGGAATTCCTCGCAAGTATTCTTGAAAACTCTACAACTTAATAAGAGATGGCAGACGCAAGAAAACCGACGCAGCGATATCTCAGTGGTAGAGTTAAGATTGTTAATAATGCCGGTCTGCATACTGACCGACATCTTTATGT
>CENQ01076026.1_pt1 | contig 17197 bp, 7 predicted proteins | sample 356171 | NCBI WGS metagenome assembly CENQ01 (sample SAMEA2619802, study PRJEB7988) | marine metagenome | biome: marine biome (ENVO:00000447); feature: surface water layer (ENVO:00002042); material: "saline water (ENVO:00002010), including plankton (ENVO:xxxxxxxx)" | depth 5 m
TTCATGAGAAGATATGGATGATATAACAATACCGTTAGATGCTCCTCGATAGCGTGATATGGAAATTCCACCCTTTAAGGGTGTGTTTCTGGGCAAGCAGTCTACAATAACGGGAAATTGTTGTGGACTAAACAGGTAGTGCCGAAATTTTAAGTTTGAGCTGGAAATATTATGTTTCCCTCTCCCAGCTTTCATCTTCCTGTTGCACCCAAGCCCCGCAGGATTCTCCCTCATATCTCATGGGAACTGTATCCGTGTACTCCCCACCGGGAGGAAGTTCCTCCCATGATTTTGCGTATCCTCTAGAGGGGTCATCTGCTGATTCAAATCCTGAGGGGACAGGTGGAGCTGTCTCTTGACTTTGTTCCATGTTGGCGGTATCGCCACTCTCGGATCTGCCCTTGGCGGTTTTCTGATTGGACGCCATCGCACTTCCATTCCTAGACATGTTCGCATATATCCCCGCTCCGACAGATGCTAGAACCGCGATGACTGCTAACACTGAGATTCCAGGGTTTAGCTTCATTTTGTCTACGATGGAGAGTGGGTTTCCATTGTCTCCTAAACCGTCATTGTTGAGGTCTTCCCACTCCAAGCTGTCTAGGGGGAACTTGTCCCCGCTGTCTGGGACGCCGTCGCCATCATCATCCAAGTCCAGTTTGTCGCAGGTAGCATCGCCATCTGTATCAACGGGGGTTGATGTGTCGGATAGGGGGGAAGTATCGCACAGGGACTCTGCATCATCGGTCCAATTATCGCCATCGTCGTCGTTATCCTCGTTATTTCCGATGCCGTCCCCATCGGTATCGGTTTGTTCGTCTGGATTGACAGGGAAGTCGTCATCAGCGTCCATTGTTCCATCATTGTCGTCGTCTGGGTCGAGATAGTCACAAGTCCCGTCTGAGTCCGTGTCGATGGGCGTTGATGTGACATCGAGTGGGTCAGCACCACAATTGGGTTCTAACGCGTCTTCCCATGAGTCTCCGTCGTCATCCGTGTCCTCATTATTTCCAATTCCGTCTGAGTCTGTGTCGACCCACTCATCCACGTCGAATTGAAAGGCATCATCAATGTCTGGGTATCCATCTCCATCGTCATCCTCATCCATGACGTCACAGACTTGGTCTGAGTCCCAGTCGGCTGGGTTGCTTTCGCTGTCCTGCGAATCCGAAAGGCAGGTTGTTTCGTCCGAGTCTGACCAACCATCGTTGTCATCGTCGGTGTCGTAGTTGTCCCCAAGGCCATCGCCATCGAAGTCATACTGTTCGCTTGGGTCTGTGTCAAAAGCGTCGAATTCATCCAAGACACCGTCGTTGTCGTCGTCGAAGTCGGAGTTGTCACCCTGACCGTCAGAGTCAGTATCGATCCATTCCTGTGGATTGTTCGGGAATTCGTCAATATCGTCTGCGAATCCGTCACCATCGTCATCCGTATCCACGATGTCGCAGATACCGTCTGTGTCTGTATCAACGGGCACGGATGCGTATGATAGAGGATCTGAACCACAAAGGATCTCGTCCGCGTCGGAAAAACCATCGCTATCGTCATTGGTATCTTCGTTGTTACCGATTCCATCATTGTCCGTGTCCAGCCACTCAGAGTCGTCGAGAGGGAAGTCGTCATCTAAGTCAAGATATCCGTCGCCATCATCATCTTCGTCAAGTTCGTTGCAGAGTTCATCGGAGTCCGTGTCGGATGGCTGGCTGTTGTAATCCAGGGGGTTCGTATTGCAGTCGGCCTCCTCGGAGTCGTCCCATCCATCCCCATCGTCATCATTGTCGGCGTTATTACCGACTCCGTCATTGTCGGTATCTGTATTCTCACTGGCGTCTTGAGGGAAGTCATCATCAACATCTTCTGTGCCATCGTTGTCGTCGTCCGGATCCATCGTATCGCAGATTCCATCGGAGTCAAAGTCTGAGGGTGTTGAGTTGTAGTCCTCGGGATCTGTTCCGCATTGTACCTCGGTTGTGTCTTCCCAGCCATCGTTGTCGGTGTCCAGCGTGAAGACATTAATTGTGAAGTTGTAGAAACCGAAACCTGAGGCGGCAATCGCTCGCATCAAAACGGCTTCGCCACTAACCTCCGGGCCGGTGGAAGAGACATACTCTGCGCCATTGTTGTTTATCGAGTAGTCTATCAAGCTACTATTGGACCCCCAATATATCAGTAAGTATCCAGTGACATTGGTCGACGACATATTGATCTCCACGCCATAATCAGTTGGAACTTCGAATAAGTACCAATCATTATTGTCGTCGCTTGAGGATTTCCAGCCTGAGAACGAGGTTGTGCTGTTGGTGCTCTGTGGAATAGACAGATTAGTGGCATTTCCGAGGTCATTGCCCGCATCTCCCCCGGAGTTAGCGTCGTTTTGTGAGTAGAGGGGGTTTCCCGCAATCGAGAAAAGACGGATTGTAACATTGTAGGAACCGTATGAGGCCGCTGCCGGATAGTCTTTGATGACCATATAGACCGTTGAGCCCCCAATATCTGTTCCATTACTACCCATTGTCTCAGGGTTGCTAGTTGTGTAAGCCCTGTCTATCTCGGTTCCATTGGAGTCATAAAGCCACATGTCAAAGTCGTTACCGGAGTCGACGTACATCTCCACGTAAAGGCCGTATCCTTGTGTCACGTTCAGGGAGTACCAGTCGTCATCGTTTGATGAGGACAGATTTCCTTGGAAGGAAGTCGAGTTGTTCGTCCAAGTTAGGTTCAGGGTTGACAAGGAAAGGGAGTTTTGCATCGCCCCCCCTGCATCCTGTCCGCTACCAGCGTCATCGCCCACACCAACTGAGCCGTTTCCGGTAGAGAAAATCTCAATTTGCAGTGTGTATTGGCCCGATCCTTGGTATTGGTCCACCCAGAGATAAACAGTGGTCCCGCCGACGTTGGTACCGTTTGAGGTAACGCTGTCCGTCTGCCCCTGCCCATTCGTGCTTGAGTCGATTTGCGCCCCTCCTGAAGATTGTAGGATGAGGTCAAAATCTGCGTTTGCGGGTATGTTTATTCTTGCTGCTATACCAGTTCCGAATGACATGTTTATCGCATAGAAGTCGTTAGTGTCTGATCCAACGGTGAGATTACCATAATACGTCGAGTTGTTTGCTGGGAGGTAGAGAGCATTTGAGGAGGTATCACCTGCGTCCGAACCAGAACCGGCGTCATCCGCAAGGACTGTCCCGGATAACAGAGAGATCAGAAAGATAGAGAATAAAAAGTAGGCGGATGCCTGTCTGGAGGCTAGCGGAGGTGTATTGTTAGTGTTCCTCATAGACCTTCGAAGGGGCTAGAAGACTTAAACCGTGGGTGAAGGGGAGTTTTCAGCCTTAAATCAGTAGTCGTAGAAGCCTCGTCCCGATTTCCGGCCTAGATTTCCTTCAGAGACCATAGATACCAATAGTTGCGCTGGAGCGTATTTTTCGTCCTTAAGGCCGTCTCTTAGTACATTCATGATGTGCAGAACCGTGTCCAGTCCGATTAAATCCGCGAGTGCGAGAGGCCCTATTGGGTGGTTCATCCCCAGTTTCATTATGCCATCGATAGCTTCAGGTTCGGCGACTCCCTCTTGGAGTGCCAGGATTGCCTCGTTTAGCATAGGGCAAAGAATGCGATTGCTAATGAAGCCCGGGGAGTCGTTACACTGAAGGGGGGTTTTTCCCATTCTCTCCGACACCTCCAAGATAGCTCCGGTGACTTCTGGGAGGGTCTGGCTTCCGTTGATGATCTCGATTAGTTTCATTATCGGGACTGGATTCATGAAGTGCATTCCAATTACTCTCTCCGGGCGGTTGGTGGATGACGCTATCTCGTCAATTGATATGCTTGATGTGTTAGTGGCTAGTATGGCGGTTTCCTTGCATATTCGGTCCAATTCAGAAAATGCTGAAATCTTCAGTTTCAGTACTTCAGGTATGGCCTCTATGACGAGATCAGCATCAGATGCAGACTCTCTTTTTACCGAGGTGGAAATTAGGTTGATTGCCGCCTCAGCCTCATCTTCAGACATTCTTCCCTTGGAGACTAGCCTGAAAAGGGATTTTTCTATGCTTGATAGCCCCTTGTCCACGTACTCCTGTTCAATGTCAATCATTACCACCGTGTATCCTGCGCAAGCAGCTACCTGGGCGATACCAGCACCCATCTGACCGGCCCCTAGGACAGCTAAACTCCGTATTTCCATGGTTTGCTGAGGGGGAGATGGTGATTATAGTTGCCTAATTGAAGCCCTCCACGGAGACTGGTCAATGTAGGCCAATGTCCTCCAGAATTGTCTCAATCTAATTTTCGTATTCGGGAGTATCCATTTCTATTCTGACTCTGTAGAGTCTCCTCACTGCCAGGACGGTGGAAGTGAGAACCATCAACCCGGCGATTGAGAACCAGATTAGCATGGGACCCATGTTCCTAGCGTCGTCAATTGCCCATTCTGGCCAATTTTGCATCAATACCTCTATTTCTGCGCTGGCCTCGTTGTTTGCGTGATCCGTCGATATAACATTGATTGTGTGTTTACCCGGAGTGTTCAGAATCGCCAACTGTATTGAGAATGCGCCGTTTGGTGGACAAATGACAGATACCGAGTCAACGTCGCTCCATACTAACGTGTTCGTGCCGCTTTCACAAGTTCCCTCTATGATTCTGATTCTTGAGAGAGTTGACGTTCGGTTTGTTCTTTCTTCGATGTTTATAATTGGCGGAATTGTATCTCTAACCACTGAAAGTTCGTAGATATCGATTTGATCAAGCGACCCGACGAGTAGTGAGAATCTATTCTCGCCCTCCTCCAATTCGAATGATATTGTCTCCACGTCAGATTCTGGCAGCAGAAGGTTCGTTTCCTCTGATGCGTGCCTTGACCAGGTTATTTCTTGGCCCGGACCGAGCTGTACGGTCGCCATTACCTCCGTGTAGGGAACTATTCCACCGTTCCAATTTGCCAGTACCAAGGTGTCATATACCGACTCATTCAGTGACAAGAATCTGCAGTCCAATGCATGGTTGTTGTTGTTTCTGTTCAATGTCCCATCGACCGCGTAGAGGCACAACTCATGGCTACCAGTCCTAGGTATCTCGAATGAATAGGTCCCTGAAGAGGAAAGCCCACTAGTCAGAATCTCTCCATTCATGGTGAATTCGAAAGTAACTGGCTCCGAGGAGGACCATGACAAATCCTGTCTATGTTCGAATAATGTGAGTGAGTTCGCCATGCTTAGGTCCCAATCAATTGAAGGAATGGTTTTGTCGATATGGATAAGCCATGATTGAGATGCAGAGTTGTTCGTCCAGTCCATCAACTCCAGGTTGATGCCATATTCGCCATCGGGGAGTCCGGTTGTTTCTAGTGGGAGTGAGATTGTGAATTTTTCCTGTGCACCTCCTCTCTCATCGGGTTCTGGGTGGCCTGTGGAGGTGTTGAAAACTGCTGGTCGTGAAACCATGCTACCGCACTCTAGGGTCGAATAATCATCAGACACGGAATCGATAGAGAGGCACCAATCCATGGTATCGGAGGGTATCTTCAGGACCAGGTTTCCGTTGGTTAAGTTAACTGGCTCAACTAAATGCGATGACTGGTATGGATTTCCTTCCTGATCGTATAGAGTTTCGAATTTCACGTCACCTGGAGGTTCCGGGTCATAGACAACTTGGAATTGCCTGGAAACAGTGTTTCCTGCGGCGTCAGAAACCGAGACCTCGAAAATGCTGGTGCCTTCGACAAAATAGTAGGGCACGCCGGTTGAATCGTCGAAGCCGACCTCCGCATCCTGAAGGAGGAATGAGTGTTCTGCGAATCCCTCCTCATCTAGTTCTACGAGACTCCCGGAGTGAGTGAAGATGGCGCTGGGCTCTGTCCATATCCTGTAAGTCATGACCTGGTTGCTGGTTATTTCGGGAATCTGGCTTATCATTACATCAGGGGCGGTGCGATCAAATGACAACGAGAGGAAGGCTTGGGTCGAGAAACCCGAGTGGTCTGTGACTGATAGGACGTAGTCATGCCACTGTTCGATCTGGGGCAATGATGAGTTAATCCAGATTTCTCTGAGTGTTATATTTCCTTGTATGGCGGAGTGATTCCCATGATTCCACAGTGTTGTCAAATTGTGATGGTTCCCCTGTGTATCCAGAGCATTTACTGAAGTGGCGTTGGGAATGATCGTGTTGTTGTCCCTCGGTAACCATTTGACTTGGTCTAACTTGAAGCCTATCCCAGTATCGATAGCGTAGATCTCTATAGGAGTCGAGCTGTTGTGATGTGACATGTTTTCAGGACTTGAGAAGTCCACCGCAGGTGGAAGCTCCAGTAGCTCATACACGTAAGGAACCTGGAATTTTATCGAGCCATTGAGCTCGATCTCCACATAGCCTTGCCAGGTGCCTGCAGACTCCGGCCTGTCGAATTCGAGACTGACCTGTACGGCAGCTGCTGGATCTTCATTTGCGAGAGCCATCGACCCATCAGGCCATATTGAGTTGATCTCAGATTTCGACAGACTGATCTGGTTTGTGATCCGCAAATCGTCCCCTCCGAACTCTTGGATTGTTATCTGGAAGTTCATCGTTCCCCCAGGGACATCGTATCCAAGAACGGCTATTCCGTAAAGGCCATCAGATAGTTCTGATTGCTCTATCTTCTCGGATGAATCAGATGAAATCGACTTTGCGATCTCCTCATCGCTACTGAAATCTCCATCACCATTTTGGTCCCTGAAGAGGTACAAATCGATATCGGAGTCATCAGAAAGGGAGTCTTCGGATGCTACATCTATTTCTATCGACAATGATTTGGAGTTATTCAGTGTGATGTTCCTCCACCAAGAAGCTGACATTTTGTTCCTACCATCATCCTGGGCGGTCTCATTGGGGAGGAATATGGGTTGGGACCACCCGTATGACGTCACATTCTCTATCGAAAGTGGAACTGTTGATACCAGATGAACGGCCTCAACACCACTTCCTTCGTTCCAATCTGAGACTACTTTCTCAAAGCCTGATCTTTCAGCTGCGATATATCCCACAGAAATATTCAGAGGATTATCATTTGAGCTCACTCCGTGCAGAGCTGTGTGCAATGCCAACTGGTGCACTCCTGGGGTCACTGGAACTGTGAAAACCTCGCGGGAAGTCCCAGTGTATGTTCCCCAGTTATGAGATCCAGAGCCCGCATAGTTGTTCACAGACCTCTCCTCTATGTAGAACGTTGAATTTCCATACGGGGTGGAGTCTTCGGATGAATATCCGTGTGGTGTCTCCGAAAGCCACATGACATCTATGTCCGTGTATGGGTTGTCTTCCCAATCCACGTCGATTATTGCTGTTCCCCCAGTGGCCCATTCGTCTGGCCATTCGATCGATAGGAATCTCCAGTCGCCGCTCTCGGCTCTCCAATCCCATCTAGTGGCGCCAGAGATCCACTCTTCTGAGTACAAAGTCTGATTGGTGACGTTTCCGTCAATAGGCCTAGCGTCAATTGAGAATGGGCCCACCCAAGGTACATTTGTTACCACCGGCAAGGTCCAGCTTCTGTTGGAGTCGGATTCTAGGGGAGAGCCATCTGAATCTAAATCAGTGGATTTTATGAGCAATCCATGTTGATGTAGACCCGGCTCTGAGTCTAGGGGCACAGATATGATCATGGGTACGGAAGTAGTTTGATTGGGCTGTAGCACTACTTCTGAGGGAACGGATATCCACTCATCTGGGTTAGTGCCGAATGAGGTCCAGTCGATCTCAATTCTCACAGGTTCATCCGAGAGTTGGCCGTTGTAGTTCCAAACAGCCAACATTAGCCCGTCACCTGGGTCTTGTAATGGATTGCCCATCCGAACCTCTGCGTTAGGTCCATCAGACCTCCAGTATGTTACTTCTTTCAACTCACTTTCCTCCGTCCAGTCTTCAGAGTCGACCATCGAGTCATTGTCTAAATCTTGAACGTATATGCCATCTTCATCCTCATCCTCCCATCTCATTATCTCAAGGAAGACACGTTCCTCTGAGCTCCTATCCTGATTAAAATCGAAGTGGGAGTATTCAATCGTGGCCCTAGCTCGAAATTGTCTTGTATCCGGGCTTAGTTGGATGCTTGAGTCTGCATCCAAGTGTATCGGAATTAGTAAATCAGGCCTATTGCTTTGATGCCCATCCCAGGTGGAGTTCCCACCTTCATCCGTACCGTTTCCTGTACTATTCCATATTCTTATGTCATGAGAAAGTGGGGAGAAGGAAGTCGCATCTAAACTTAGGCTGATTTCGGATTGGCCGGTGTTCATAAAATCGATATCAGTAACCTGGGCCTCACCAGGCCTCAATAAATTCAGGTTTGCTGCCCTGTGTTGGCCCTGAAATGAACCACTGTTCCAGTGAGACGGGGTGGCCCACCAACTCCCATTATTTCCATCCAATGTCCGTATTGCGGTCGATGCATTGAACCACCCTCCTCCTTGTGTAAAAGGTTCATAACCTCTGTCGTCAGAAGTTGACATAACCAGATCTCTAAACTCCTGAGAGGAGGGGTGTTCCCCGAGATTGTCCTGCCAAGCCTCTGCTACCAATGCCATTAGGCCTGCCACTACAGGTGTGGCCAGACTGGTCCCCCCCCACGTCCTCCATGCTGAGTTGGCATCATCCCTAGTGTTAAGCGGAATATCCCCCGTTGCAGACCATCCTACGGCTACCACATCGGGATCCATCCTCCCCAGGGCGTTTGGCCCCCTGTTCGACCAAGGTGCGATCTGCCCCCAAGTCCCGCTTGATCTGCTACTGAACGCCCCCACGGAAAAAACGCCATTCGATGCACCTGGAGACTTTGTAGTGCCAAAACCATGCCCTCCGTTTCCAATAGCCACAGCGTACGAGGTATTGTTGTTGTAGAATCTTGTTAGCCAGTCGAGGTAGAGAGAATACGGATCTGCCCCTGCTTCATCAACAGAGGAATAGCCGAATGAGAAAGACCCTATATGAGGTTGATCAGGAGTATCAGTCAATCCGTCGTAACCTTCAGCTATGAACCTCCAAGCATCCAGAGAGTGCCCACCTGAGTAGTGGTTACCAATTGCCGATATAGTGGCATTCGGAGCCATTCCCAGAACCTTGCCATCGCTCACGACCCCTTGCGCAGAAATAGCACTTGCACAGAGTGTACCATGAGTGCCAGACTCGAGCATGAATAGAGTGAGGTTTCCTGGCCCTGCGACTCTATCGGAATATCCGTGCCTTGCAGCATATGTGTCTCCGTAAGGCACTCCTAAAGCTCCATCCGAGACCCAGTATACAAGGCCGCCTGAAACATCCCATAGGCCGTCTCCATTGGTATCGAGACCAGATGTCTCCTCCCCTGGACGCATTGGGACCTCATCTCCGAACTCACCGTCCCTATCCAAATCAGCATAAACAGTCTTGTATTCTCCTGAGGCCGTGTCATCGACTACTAGAATTGGCACATCTCCCCCCTGCTTGGACCTGAGCGTTGAGTCAGGGTGTTCTCCTAGGTGATACTCTCCGGAAAGAGACATGTTTATGCCAGAAATATTCAGTCCCGAGAAATCCAGTAACCCGTCTGAATTGTTGTCTTGATCGATTGTTGAGGTATCTGCGTACCATGTAGATCTGGCGGGGTATGCCTCACCATGGACCATCCAGTTGTACATGCTGTTATGGTCTAACATCAGTGGCCAACCATTGTACGGAGAGTCATCAAATGTGACCCTAGCCTGAGTCCCATTTAAATCGGGGTGCGCGAAATCCACACCAGTATCTGCCACTGCGACAATGAGGCCGTCGCCTGAGTATCCGCTTTGCCATGCTTCTGTCGCGCCGTGAATTTCACCAGTCTTGATCGTGTTGGGATCAATACCTGGGGGCTCTTGAAATGGCTCAATTGAATAAGGCTCAGGTGCTTTCAGTGCGTCGATAACCGCTATGACTCCTTCTATTCCAGAGATTTTTTGAACTAGCTGAGAAGAAACCCAGAATGTTCTGTGATCGATTACCCCATCAGTGGTTTCTTGCTGTATCAAAACCTCGCCCTTTGACGCTTCCGCTTGCACCTCGAGGGCCCCGTTCTCCAATTGCCAGTACTCTAGATTCTGCAGTGACTTGGTGATGACAGTTACTCTGGATTTACCGTTGGTTCTCTCCAAATCGTCAATGAGCGAGGGATCGACCCAGGGCTCAATCTCGTCCTGGAAGGGAGGTAAGTAAGGATCTGGATTCTCTTGGTCAGTACGCTCATCGACGTGCCCGGCATATTCCTCGAACCCCACTGACGCAGAAGTTGTCTGCATCAACATGAGGCAGACTAGGACCATAGCTGAACGTTGAGCCATGATACATCGTATGAAGGCGGTTCTTTCATTCTGCCGGCCCCGTGCCTAGTACACTCTCGCCCGTCAAGTCCAAATCATATACCACGCGCCATAAGCTTGGAGTCCCGTAGTGTAGTGGTCCATCATCTCAGGTTTTGGTCCTGGGGACCCTGGTTCGAATCCGGGCGGGACTACCACTATCTCTCAATTGCGTCGTGGTCTGCCCTTAGATCTCGAGCGATATTCTTCTGGTGCCCCTCTAGGGTGCCCCCGCCGATTTCCAATAATTTGGCGTCCCTCCACAGACGCTCGACAGTGTACTCCCCGACATATCCGTACCCTCCAAGGACCTGAATTGCCCTGTCTGCAATGTTCTTTGCAATCGTCGTTGCAAACAGTTTGACTCCATCCGAGTCCAATCTGTTCCCTGATTTGGCTAAGTCGATTTGTCTTGCAGTGTCATACACATAGGCCCTCATCGCCCTGTATTCCGCCCATGACTCAGCAATGTGTCTCTGAATCTGACCAAAATCCCTGATTTCCATTCCAAACGCTTTCCTTTCGCTGGCATAGCTGTTCATTGCAGATAAGCACCTTCTGGAGATTCCCACTGCCATAGCTGCTAAGCCGAGCCTTTCCAGCTCGAGATTTCTCATCATATGAACCATGGATTCTCCGGGTGATCCGACTACATTTTCAGGCGGCACCACGCAATCTTCGAAAACTAGCTCTGCAGTATTGCTAGCCCTCATCCCGAGTTTGTCGAAAATCTTCTGGCCGACGGAAAATCCATCAGTACCCTTTTCCACAAGGAAGGTAGTGATTTCCGCCCTTCCTCTGTCATCGGTTCCTGTCCTTGCATAAAGCCAGACTATGTCTGCTGTGCCTCCGTCGTCATCCAAAGAGCCGTTGGTTATCCACATCTTTCTACCATTGATGACCCAATTTCCATCGTCCCTCTGTACAGCAGAAGTCTCCATCCCCAGGACGTCTGTGCCATGATCTGGCTCACTCATTGCCATGCATCCAATCCATTCACCGCTGCATACCTTTGGGAGAATCCTCGATTTCTGATCTTCATTGCCATTTTGGGCGAGGTTATTTACCATTAGTTGGTCATGAGCGAGATATGCTAGACAGAAAGCTGGATCGGAGTAGGAAAGTTCCTCATTGATAATTGCGACGGCGGTTGCATCCATTCCACCTCCACCGAATTCTGAAGGTACCGAGATTCCAAGAAGTCCTGATTCTCCGAGTGACCTGAATAAGGCCGCGTTGAATTTTTCATCCCTGTTGTACTCAAGCGCTTGCGGTTCAACCTCGTCGATAACGAAACTCCGGACCATCTCCCTGAGCATTGCGTGTTCTTCGGTTGGATTGGCGATGTCGAGTGTCCTCCAGTCCTCGTTCATGTATACGCCACACGGCCTAGGCGTAAGAGTGATTCGGGTCGCACGCCTACGGCGTGACACGTCGACTATCCCTGGGGAACGGTATCGTCTCCCTAATGTGATCAGCACCCGACAACCAAGCACAAACTCTGTCTATCCCCATTCCGAAGCCTCCGTGTGGGACACCTCCGTACCTTCTTATGTCTATGTAGAATTCATAAGGCTCCCTTGGAGTTCCCTCTTCGTCTATTCTCTCGAGTATCTCCTTTTCAGACCAAGTTCTTTCCCCTCCTCCAATGATCTCTCCATAGCCCTCAGGGGCAAGTAGGTCATGACAGAGAACATACTTCGGGTCTTCTGGATCGGGTCTATGGTAGAATGGCTTGGCTACGCGGGGATAGTGGGTAAGGAAATGAGGCACTTCAAAGTCTTGGGTTAGGATTTTTTCTTTGCTGTAATCTAGATCCTGGCCCCACTCTATCTCGACCCCCTTGGACTGCAGAGTTTCGACAGCCTCGTCGTACCTCATTCTCGGATACTTGGAGTCAGCGTATTTCTGAATCATATCTATGTCTCTTCCTAGCTCGGATAATTCATCCTCTCTTTCTTCAACCAGTGATTGGGCTATGCTTCTGACTAGGGCCTCCCCGTGCTCCATAACTTCCTGATTGCCTCCCCATGCTATTTCCATTTCAGCATGCCAAAACTCGGTCAAGTGTCTTCTTGTCCTGCTTTTTTCAGCTCTAAAGGAGGGAGCGATAGTGTAGAGCCTCTCTAGTGCTGGCATGGCGGCCTCAGCATACAATTGCCAAGATTGAGTGAGATAGGCTTTTTTCCCAAAGTAAGGTACTTCGAATAGGGTGCTTCCGCCCTCTACGGCCCCTGCTACGAAGTTAGGAGCCTGATATTCGATGAAATCACGGTCTCTGAAGTAGGAGTGGACAGCACCGAAAACCGTTGACCTAATCTTCAACATCTTTGTCATCCTGCTGGTTCTCAAGTATAGGTGTCTGTTATCGAGTAGGAATTCAGTTTCTCCCCCATCGGCCTCTGCCATCGCTGATTCTGTAATCGGAAATGGGCTATCTGGGTTTACGGCCCCAACCACATTTCCCGTGCTTACCGAGAGTTCGTAACCATGCTCCCTGTCAGTCCTGATGACCTTTCCTGTGACCCTTACACTCGATTCTATTAGAGCACTGGAGAGGGCGTCGAAACATTCGTCGTCAACCGCACCCTTTTTGATCACGCACTGCAGAGATCCTGTAGAGTCTCTGAGGACCAAGAATCGAATTTTGTTGGAGCCCCTAGTCCTGTGAACCCACCCACAGAGTTCGACAACCTCCTCGTCATGGGAGCCGACAAGAATGTCTCCAATCCAATACTGCTTTGCCACGGCTCCCCTGAGGGGCCCGTGGTATATGGTTGCCTCGCTGCCGCCTTGCGGTGGTGCTGGCGGGTCTGACGGGGTTCGAACCCGCGACCGCCCGGTTAAGAGCCGGGTGCTCTACCTGACTAAGCTACAGACCCGTCCATCCGAATCGCTATCCCATTTTAATGGCCTCGGATAACAATCAATTGAGTCTGCCATCGGGATTTACCAAAATCTCGACCCCTGACGACGATGCCAGTATTACCGCATCACAAATTCCGACAAATAGGCCTACTTCGACTACCCCATTGATATCGGAGATTGTTTTCTCCAAATCTGTAGGATTTGTGATACTGGGGCCGAATTCACAGTCAATGATGTATCCGCCGTTATCTGTGATGTAGGGTTGGTTTCCCGATGAGTTTTTTTGTCCCGAGGCCCTTATCCTTACTTCTCCCGGGCAAAATCCATTGATCTCTTCAATAACGGAATCTGAGTGAAGTGGATCAGCCTCGATGGGTAGTTTGAAACCCCCCAGAACATCAACTTTCTTACTTTCGTCTGCTACGACTATCATTGATTTTGAAAGATTTGCAACAATCTTCTCTCTTGTCAGTGCCCCCCCTCCTCCTTTGATGAGTGAGAAATCCCCATCGAATTCATCGGCACCGTCAATTGTCAAGTCCAGGGACTCTACCTGAGAAATTTCAACCAGAGGGATGTTTACGGACTCGGCCAGTACCCTTGTGGCTTCACTGGTTGGCACTCCTGTGATTTCAAGGCCCTCTTCGTCCACCATTCTTCCGATTTCGATGATTGTGTACTTAACGGTCGATCCAGTTCCGAGACCGAGTTTCATGCCGTTTTTCACGTATTTGCACGCAGCTATCCCTGCCTCTCTCTTTAACGACTCAGCATCGGCCACAGAGCTCTGTTAGCAGGTACCTAGATGATTATTTCCAAAATTTTTTGTTTTTCTGGGACCGTTGGGTTCTTGGGCACCAACGTGGCGGGCGGTGCGAGGGAGCAGGAGGGTCGCTGACAGTGTACGACACTGAGGAAAGTCCCCTCTCCGTGATGCGAGTGGCTCGACGCAAGTCGGGGGTCCGGGAGGGCCGGCTCTGCAACAGAAACGAACTGCCCCGGGAGTACGATGAATCCGCGAGGAGGAGGTTTCCCGACGGTGGCTGGAACGAGCAACCCCGCTGGAGCAAGTCCAAGCAGGCCCGTAGTGCATCAGCAGGGCCGGGTAGGATGCATAGTTGAATGCGACCAGCCGAAAGGTGAACAGAAAGGGGCTTATTCCCTGCACCCTCACCAATTTCTCGTCAGACTGCGTCAGCAGGGTCCACTATAGCTTCCAAAACCGAGGTCTCGGATAATGTCCCGCCATCATCGTAGTCCAACCAGGCTCCGTTAAGTGTGATTCTTGACCTTAGCTCATTGTAAACTACAATTATTGTGGGAAGTAATATTGCGCTTGTGAGTAATGCCAAAGCAATTAGTGCCATCATTAGAAGAAAGAAATTTTGAAGGCCGGGAATTGCCACGAAGAGACCCGCGGCCAAACCGGCACAAGTTGTAGCGGTGGTCTCGAAAATAGTGCGTCCCGTTGTGACGACGGATCTGACTATGCCTGCGGGGGTCTCACCCTCATCCCTTATCCTATCTATGATGTGGATTGAGTCATCAACACCTATTCCGAAGACTATGGTCCCTATCATCGCGGTGAAGACATTTACGTTAACTGAGCCCCCTCTCATAAGGAGCGGTTGCCACAACACAACAACTGCCACTGCTGTCATAGTAAATATGGCGAGCCTCGGGGATCTGAACAATACGGCCATTGTAAAGAGAAGGATTATCATTGTCCATACCGTGGTCTCATTCTGAGCCTTGTGGATTCCGGAGTTAATGTCGATTGAGATAGGGAGTCCTCCAGTTAGCTTAGAGTTGATAACTCCCTCATCGGCAAGTGTGGTTGACCTGCACTTAGTAGCACCTTCACACCCTCCTTCCGATAGGAAGCCGTCAATAGTGTCTCTGAGCCCAGTTGCGTCTTGGATGTTTATGTATGGTTGCCACGCGTAGACTAGTGTCTTGGTCTCCCCACTCCCCTGATCAGCATTCATCAGCATAGACCTTATCTCCGGACTAAGAGTGTCGAATACAACGTTGACCATATCCTCCTTCGAGGACAGTGTGGTAAAAGCCAGATCGCCACTCGTCAGGCACTCGATCTGCAATGGGTCATCCCAGCAAGAAGAGTGCAAGATGTCCCACAAGGACCTATCGAATGTCTGCTGCCCAGTAATATCATCTTGCACATGAATCGCTTTCAGAATGTCCACAATGCTCGTTGTGTCGGTGAATTCGACATTGTCGACCTTGATTTGCATTGCTTCTATGGAGTCTAGGACAGGGATGTCTCTTATTGGAGCTGTTCCATTGAATGAGCCTCTCTCTGTGGCATCGATGATGAACAGGTTTGTTTGTCCTCCTTCGAACTCATAGCTATACTCCCTAAGGGCCTCGTATGATTCTAATCCAGGTGGAACCTCATCAGACGATCCGGTAATGTCCTTGCCGAGTTCTTCCTCTAGAATCATGACTCCGCCAGCGGTAGTTACGATTGCCACTAACATCACCACGATGGTGAATCTGACAGGGATCTTGCCAATCGACTCCCAAACTACATCTAGGATTCCGAGGGCAATTGTTAACGACAGCATAGATGCAATAATCAGGGAGTTAATGGTCGACATTGCGCCGGAATATGACAGAGCGAATGCTGCAATTGCTCCGATAGCTATCGAAACATAGACAGTTTGATTCGTAGACATATCCATGTTTCCAGTAGATTTCCTGTATCTAAGTAGCTGGATAAGTGCTGGGACCATCACCATGGAAAGGAGGAATGTTACGAAGATACCGAGCAAGAGTGTGGTACCCACTGTTCTCATAGGCTGAATCGGAACAAGGCTGTCCCAAGTAAGAACACTGAAACCAATAATTGTGGTCAATGCCGACAGGAAGATGGCGTGTCCGGTTGTCATAGCCGCTCTGACGGTCGCAGTGAGGCTGATTAGTGGGTCCCATGGGTCAATCGATTCGGTCTCCAAGCCATCTCTGTTCAACTTCCAGGATCTTTCCAAGTGATCCTCAATCAGCTGTTGCCGATTTTCCTCGATACGGTTCGTGAGGTGAAGTGCGTAATCAACCCCCAAGCCCACTAATATCGGACCGGCGGAGATGATCATTGGCGTCAGCATGATATCAAGAATCACCGTGGTTCCGAAGGTTATCGCCAGACTCATCGCTATTGGAGTTCCGCAGATGATTATGACCTTAGCATTCCTGTGGAGAATCAGCATTGCGAGAGCGACCAATGCCAAACTAGCGGGTAGCATTGTCTCGACCAGTTCTAGGTATATTGCGTCAGATACGTCATGCAAGACAGGGGTGAGTCCAGTTACTGTCACCGCTCTTCTGGGCGGAATGTCATCAAGTCTCTCAGTGTCCATCGTCGATGTCAACTCGTAGGTTGTGTAGCAGAGCCTGCAGTTTTCCTCTAACTCGTCGCAGACGCCACTGCCATCATCATCGCATCCCTCGCGGGTTTCCCCGTCGGGGCCTAGGCCGTGGATGTATGCCTCAGCGAAGGCTAAGAATGCCTTGTGATCCTTGACTTGGCCGAATTTAGGATCGTCGCGGGGCGGTATATCAGTTCCTCCCATATCGAATGAAATACCCATAATTATGACTCCAGTATCCCAAATTCCATCGCCATTGGTGTCCCTGACCATTGACTCCATTAGGGACCCCGCATTTTCTACGAACTGGTCGACTCTCTCTTGTTCATCTGGAATTTCGTATCCGTAGTATGGGTTGAGGCCTGCAATGGCGCAGTTTTGCCCGTCACTAACCGGGAGGCCATGCTTCTCCATGGCACAATTGAATCTCCATGAGGAAGAGTTTGCCTCTTTGATTACCTGGGAGGGGGATAGAACCCATACGACCCCGTCATTCATTCCTCTATCGCTCTTGTCCCAGTCTAATCCTCGATCGAAGGTCCCATCTCCTGAGGTATCATCCCCTTCAATCCAAGACATCTGCGACAGGAC
>CENQ01028314.1_pt1 | contig 17166 bp, 18 predicted proteins | sample 356171 | NCBI WGS metagenome assembly CENQ01 (sample SAMEA2619802, study PRJEB7988) | marine metagenome | biome: marine biome (ENVO:00000447); feature: surface water layer (ENVO:00002042); material: "saline water (ENVO:00002010), including plankton (ENVO:xxxxxxxx)" | depth 5 m
ATTAATTTTGGAAATAATCATATTGCGAAATCATGTGAAGATATTGAAGGTTTTGATTTAAAGTCAGCTTATAAAACAGAAAGAGATAATATTCTTTTTAATAGTGTTGATAATTTTAATATGAGTATTTTTAAAATATGTGAAAACTCAATTAAAATTCGAACATACGAAAATGGCACAGGTGAAACATTATCTTGTGGTTCAGCTACAATATCAGTTGCCTATGCATTGAGTTTTGAATTGGGTTTAAATGAATTAACATTTAAATCTCTTGGTGGTGAAACAAAAGTTTACATTTCAAATGATGGTGTAGCTTCAGAAGCAAGTGCTGAAATAATAGAAGAAGGTTTTTTGAATGGATGAGCTAAAAAAATCTCTTAAAGATTTTTTAAGAATCAAAAATTATTCCAAACATACGATCTCAAATTATGAGAGAGACATTAATAGGTTTCTTCAATATTTAGAGACAAAAAAAATCGATTCAAACAATATAAACACATCAATAATTACTGGTTGGATAATCTCATTGCGCAAAAAAGGATTAGGCAATAGATCTATCCAAAGAAATATTTCTTCACTAAAAAATTTTTATAAGTTTCTTTTTAAAAGTGGAGCAATCGATACCAATCACTTTGAATCCGTTCAATCTCCAAAAATTCGTGAAACTTTACCAAAAACCCTAACTCCTGAAGATGTAGAAAAATTATTATGTTTTGAACCAAAAACTTTTTCAGATGTTCGAGATAAGGCTTTTCTTGAGCTTCTATATTCTTCTGGTCTAAGAATATCTGAGGGCGTAAATGTCAATATTTCCTCTTTTGAGTCAGATTTAAATTTTGTAAAAGTTCTTGGAAAAGGAAACAAAGAAAGAATGCTACCAGTTGGGAAATTTGCTAAAGATGCAATACTAACCTGGCTTGAGGTAAGGAGTGGCATGGTCAATAACACCGACGCACTATTTACTAATAAATTTGGTAAAAGAATCTCTGTCAGAGCAATGCAGCAAAGAATATATAAAATTTCAATAGCTCAAGGTATGTCTCCAGTTAACCCGCATATGCTGAGACATAGTTTTGCTACTCATATTCTTGAATCAAGCGGGGATTTAAGATCCATTCAAGAAATGCTAGGCCATAGCAGCTTGAGCACAACGCAAATTTATACAAAACTTAATTTTCAACAATTAGCAAAAATTTACGATAAATCGCATCCTCATGGCAAGAAAGAAAATAAAACTAATAACATTTGATCTAGACGATACAGTTTGGCCGAATCATAAAGTAATAGTAGATGCGGAAAAGGCTTTATGGAGCTTTCTTATGATAAAGGTGCCACAAGTTAAAGATCAGCTCAATGAGGATAATATAAATAGAATTAGAGTAGACCTTGTTGAAAAAGATAATTCATTAAAATTCAATTTAACTAAATTTAGAAAAGAAGTTGTTAAAGCACTTTTGCTAGAGTTGGGCTTAGATGAGAATGAAGCAATTTACTATAGTAATGAAAGTTTTAATGAATTTTTTAAAGTAAGGAATAAGGTGCAGCTCTATAAAGATGCAAAAACTATTTTAGAAAGATTGCATAGAAAGGTGCTTATAGGGTCTCTATCGAATGGAAATGCTGATTTAGAAATTATAGGAATAAATTCGTTTTTTGATTTTTCGGTTAATTCAAAAGATGTAGGATCAAATAAACCATCTCCACCACATTTTTTAAAAGCTTTGGAAGTTGCTTCATGTGATGCAGATGAAGCTATACATGTAGGAGATTGTCCAGTAAATGATGTTGGAGGTGCTAGAAATTGTAATATAAATGCCATATGGTTTAATTGTGAGAAGAACAAGTGGGATGAAATATTTCCATGCGATCTTCAAGCAAGAAGCTGGAAAGATCTTTACGAGATTATAAGTAAGAACTTTATTTTGGAGAAAAAAAATGTTTAACCCATTCAATATGACCAAAGACATGAAAGGTATGGAAAAAATGGTAAAGCCTGCCTTGGAGAAATTCATGAAAGAGTCTGGTTTTGTTAAGAAAGAAGAGCTTGATAAAGCTATTGAAAGAATTGACTCTTTAGAAAGTAGGTTAGCTGAGCTAGAAAGACGTTAAGTTTATTCTACAACCGTCAAAGCATCTAACATATATTGAACTGATCTTTCAATTTCAAGTTCAGAACAATCCATACACATACCTTTTGCGGGCATAGCATTGTAGCCATTATATGCATTTGCAGTGAGGACTTCTAAACCTTTTGATGTGCGGTCTGTCCACTGATCTAAGTTGCCAAGCATAGGAGCACCAGCTAATCCAGCCGTGTGACATGCAGCACAACCTTGGTTGTAAACAACTTCACCTGATCGCCCGACAGGACCATCTGAATCATCTGTAGACATACCTGGCATAGAAACCACTGGTACATCTTTTAAAAGACCTAGTCTTTTTCTTACTTCATCTTCATAAGAATCAGGAATCATCAAAAAAGATGTGAAAATTAATGTGAATAAAAGTAAAAATTTTTTCATGTTTAGTTTGTTGTAGCAGTCTTTAAAAAATCAAGCTAATTATCGTATAGAAATAACATATTATCGATATTTCTTTGAACATCACCAGTTCTTCTAAATTTATACTTACCGTTTATTACTATTGTTGGTACGCCTTCAAGAACTCCGGCATTTGCCAAGCTTCTCACAGTCCGTAATGCATTTTGTGCTTTTATACCAATACCAAATGAATTATAGACATTCATAAATTTTGTATCATCGTACCCATGTCTTTTAGCAAATTCTAAAACGTCATTTGTGCTGCTAAGGTTTTTTCGTAGTAATTGAATATCTTTATACACATTTAAATGTGCTTCTTCTCCTAGATCTAAAGCAATTATTGTGTAATAAAGTCTTGCGTAAACTTCGTTTCCAGCAGGAATTTGAACAATGTTTACATCTGCTCTTTGCTCTCGCATCTTTTGTACAGTGCTTTCAAAACTAAAACACGCGTTGCACCAATAACCAAACACTTCAGTGATAGATTGGCCTTCGATTAGATCGGGCGGTATTAGCTGATAGTCTTTACCCTGTTCTGGCTGTCCGCTCGCTTGAAAAGATAAAAAAAAGACTAAAGCAATAAAGTTAAAAAATTTATTTCTCATAAGTATGCGAGAATGATTATATAACAACTTGGATATAATTTATTAATGAAATTTAATTTTAAATATTTAGAGCTTGAGTTTATAGAGAGCGCAGCAGAATTTAATCAATGTTTACATCATGATATGCAAGAGATTGCATTTGTAGGGGCTTCAAATGCTGGAAAATCATCTGCTATAAATGCCATTTCCAATCAGAAAAAACTTGCCAAAACTAGTAAAACACCTGGCAAAACAAAGCTTTTTAATTTTTTTAAAGCAAAAAATGGCTATATCGTTGATTTTCCTGGTTATGGGTATTCAAAGGTATCGAAATCTCAAAAAAAGGATTGGGCTAGAGAATTACCAAAATACTTTTCTTTAAGACAGGGCTTAAGAGGAGCAATTCTTTTTACAGATATAAGAAACCCTATGAGAGAGCTAGATATAACAATGTATGAAATGTTGGTTAGTTATAATTTACCAACTTTAATAGTGCTAACAAAGAAAGATAAAGTTTCCATAGAAGAGGTTAAGACAGCTGAAAAAGATATTAATTATGTTTTCGGAAGCTGTATCAGCTTTTCAATAAAGGAAGGTGTTTCAGTTGAAAAACTTATTACAGAGATTAATGAGCTTCTCTCCAGTTAGTCCCAAAGCCATATTCAACTTTTAGAGGAACGTCGATCTCAGTAGCATTTTCCATAAGATCTAAAATTGGCCTCAAATCGTCATCTGAGAAAGTGTTGGGAACCTCATAAACCAATTCGTCATGAACTTGTAAAATCATATTTATCTCTGGTGCATTGAGATTAATCCACTCATCAATTTTTATCATTGCAATCTTTATAATATCGGCAGCACTTCCTTGCAGAGGACCATTAATTGCAGCCCTTTCAGCTGCTTGGCGTACCATATAATTATTAGCAGTAATATTTGGAACATGAATCTTTCTTCCATAAAGAGTTTCAACGTACTTAAGCTCTTTAGAATTTTCAACGATATCACTCATAAATTTTTTAACGGCACTATACCTTTCAAAATAATTATTTAAGAATATCTCTGCTTCAGTTCGTGATACTGCAAGCTGATTAGCAAGCCCAAAAGCACTCATGCCATAAAGCAGACCAAAGTTTATAGTTTTTGCTCTTCTTCGCATTTCATCATCTACATTGTCTAATTCAACTCCAAAAATTTCAGAAGCAGTTCGCTTATGAATGTCTTCATTATTTTTAAAAGAATTAAGCATTATAGGATCTTGAGAATAATGAGCCATGAGTCTGAGTTCTATCTGAGAATAATCCATTGCAAGAATTTTTTTATTTGAAGGCGCAATAAAAGCTTCTCTTATCGTAATTCCTTCCTTAGTTCTAATAGGAATATTTTGTAAATTTGGGTCAGAAGAGGACAGTCTTCCGGTTGAGGTCACGGCCTGATGATAAGAAGTATGAACTCTTGAGTTTTGATCACAAATTTCTGAAATTTTATCTGTATATGTGCTCTTTAATTTTGCTAAAGAGCGGTACTCCAAAATATCTTTTACAATCTCATTTTCATCAGAAAGTTTTTGTAAAACAGATTCAGAGGTTGAAAAATAGCCTGTAGAGGTTTTCTTTAACCCTTTAGTTTCTATCTTCAGCTTTTCAAATAAAATTTCACTTAATTGTTTTGGTGAATCAATATTAAATACACTTCCCGATGCTTCGTGAATTTTTTTCACTAAATTTAAAAGTTTTGTACCAAATTCTTTTGACAGCCTATTAAGATGGCTCGTGTCTATTAATGCGCCTTTTTGCTCCATCTCTAAAAGCACAAATAAAAGTGGGTAATCTATGGTCTGTAAAAGTTTGATTGAGCTTTTGTCGATTATCTCTATAAGTTTTTCATAAAGTTGTAGCGTTATATCAGCGTCTTCAGCGGCATAGTTCGTAGCATCTTTAATAGGAACTTGATTAAAACTTTTATATTTCTTTGCTCCCTTTCCAATAACATCTTCATATTTAATTGTTGTGGTATTTAAATAATATTCAGCTAATGCATCTAAGTTATGTCTCGATGAGGTGCTATTAGTTGCATAAGACATCAGCATTGTGTCTGCAAAAAATTCTTTTATATGAATGCCATGATTTCGAAGCACAGCAATGTCATATTTTAGATTTTGACCAATAATTTTATTTTGGTTCGCTTCTAGAAGTTGCTTTAACCATTCAATCAACTCATTTGCACTCATTTCCGTTTGTTCAACATGGTTAATTGGTATATAAAAACCTTCATCTTTTTTCACTGAAAATGAAGCACCAACTAATTCTGCTTCAAGCGAATTTATTGAAGTGGTCTCAGTATCAAATGCAAAATACTCGGCTTCATTTATCTTCAGTTGAAGTTTTTCTAATTCGCTTTTATTTTTAATTGTTTTGTATTCTGATTTTCTTTTTTCGCTGTTTTCACCAATAAAAGAATTAAATTCAAGCTCTTTATAAAAATCCCTAAGCCCCTCACTACTTGATGCTGGCACATTTATGTCATCAAATAATAAGTTAAGCTTTATATCCTGCTTTAATGAAACAAGAAATAGATTTCTTTGGAGAACATCTTTTTCGTCTCTCAGGTTTTGTCCCACAACTCCTGTGATTTCTTCAGAATTTATAAGAATATTCTCTAAGCTACCGTAAGTATTCAACCACTTAGAAGCAGTTTTATTTCCTACCTTTGTAATTCCAGGGATGTTATCAGCTTTATCTCCAACTAGAGCTAAAAGTTCAGCAACTAGCTTAGGCTCAACACCAAATTTTTCTTTTACGTACCCGTTATTGAAGAATTCATTGGACATTGAATTGTGTTGAATAACATTTTCTTCTACTAATTGTGTTAAATCTTTATCTGGTGAAGAAATTAAAATCTTTTTATCTTGTTTAAATTGTTTTGCAAGAGTTGCTATAACATCATCTGCCTCTACGCCACTCTCTTCTTTTACCGTAAAATTAAATAATCTCGATAGTTTTTTTATATCTTCAATTTGAACTCTTAGTTCATTTGGCATCGGAGGCCTGTTAGCCTTGTAGGCCTGATAATAATCATTTCTAAAATTAGGCCCTTTAGCATCAAATACCATCACCATTGGTACTCCTGGATATTTTTCAATGAGCTTTCTTAGCATTGCAGCAAATCCTCTTGTCGCTCCAGTTGGTTTTCCAGTAGAAGTAGTCAGAGGTGGTAAGGCATGAAATGCTCTATATATATAGGAAGTTCCATCAATTAAAATTAAATCTGGTCTAAATATCATTGGACTATATATATAATACTTAATAGTGAAAGAAATAATTAAAAATTACAGCGATATCTTTATTACTTCGAGTGCTGCCGTTGTAATGTGTGGTCAATATTATCTAGAAAATATCGTTGGACTTGAGCCTTGTAATTTATGTATTTTGCAAAAGCTTTCAGCACAAGCAGTATTCTTTATTTTTCTATTGAAAATTATATCGCCTAAATTCAAATTTATTTTTGATTTGGTTGGTATTGGGACTTTAATTTTTGGTGCATCTGCCAGTGCAAGACAAATTTATCTTCAAAATTTACCAGCTGATCAATTAACAGGTGGCTATTGTGACATACCTTTTGAATTTCTATTTAATATGTATCCTTTTTTTGATGCTCTTGGAAAAGTGTTTCAAGGAAGTAGTAAATGTGCTGAAGAATCTTGGGTTTTCTTATATCTCAATATACCTGAGTGGGCCCTTTTATTTTTTACTTCAATGATATTGTTATTACTGCTAAGATACTTCCTAATAAATTTTAAGGGCCAAAAATAATAAATGTCTAGATCTCTAAATCTGTCTAATTCAGAGTTAATAGAAAAATCAGTTGCCAATAATGAAAGTGAGCTTACGCACACTGGTGCGTTATTAGCATTAACTGGAAATAGAACTGGCAGAAGCCCCAAAGACAGATACATTGTTGAGGAAAGTAGCACTAAAGACAAAATTGATTGGGGTGAAGTTAATAGGCCTTTTGACTCTAATCATTTTGATAAATTATGGAATAAAGTTTCTGCCTATCTAGATGATAAAGATCATTACGTTTCCAATGTGCATGTGGGGTCTAATAAAGATCACTATATTCCTGTTGAAGTGAAGTCTGAACTTGCATGGCATTCATTATTTTCAAAATTAATCTTTATATCGCCTAATGATTTTAATGAAGAAAACAAAGAGGTATGGAAAATAATTACTGCGGCAAATTACGTTTGTGATCCCGATGAAGATCATACGAATTCAGAATCATGTGTAATTATAAATTTCTTACGTCGAAAAGTTTTAATTGCAGGCATGAAATATGCTGGTGAAATTAAAAAGTCTATGTTTGCAGTTCAAAATTTTCTCCTTCCTGAGAAAGGAGTGCTCCCAATGCATTGTTCTGCTAACCAAACATCTGATGAAAGAACAACATTATTTTTTGGATTATCAGGAACAGGAAAAACTACCTTGTCTGCTGACCCAAAATGTTCTCTTATAGGAGATGATGAACACGGCTGGGGTGATGGAACAGTATTTAACTTTGAAGGAGGTTGTTACGCAAAGTGCATTAATCTATCGAAAGAAAATGAACCTTTAATTTGGGATGCTATTAAATTTGGGAGCATTTTAGAAAATGTTGTAATAAATGAACAAGGAGTTCCTGACTATACTGATAGCCAATACACAGAAAATACTAGAGTCTGCTATCCAAGAGATTTTATAGAAGGTGCTGTCCCTGCTAATCAAGGAGATGAGCCTGATAATATAATTTTCCTAACTTGTGATTTATCAGGAGTATTACCCCCTGTAAGTATATTAAATGAAAATGCGGCTGCTTATCATTTTTTAAGCGGCTACACAGCTAAGGTTGGCTCTACTGAAATAGGGGCATCAAAATCAATGGACTTTACTTTTTCAACCTGCTTTGGCGCACCATTCTTTCCTCGACCAGCAGGTGTATACGCCGACCTTTTAATAAAAAGAGTAAAAAGAAATAACACTAAGGTCTTCTTAGTAAATACCGGCTGGACTGGTGGGGGCTATGGTGTAGGTAACAGGTTTCCGATACCAGTAACTAGAGCAATTATTAATGGAATTCAAGAGAATAAAATTGATTTTAATAATCTCACTTACTTAGACAAACTTAATCTTTATATTCCTAACGAGCTTGAGGGAGTAGAAAGCAGCCTTTTGAATCCAAAAAGCTCATGGAGCTCAGCTGAAGAATATGAAAAAGAGTGTGATGAGCTGTGTTTAAGGTTTAAGGAAAACTTTAAACAATTTAATGTGTCTCAAGAAATTGTTGATGCTGGACCAAAGTAATAAAAATGGTTGAAAGCAACCAAAAAAAAATTACCAAATTTTTAAGCTCAGACAGAATCACCTATAAAGGTCTTGAAAAAGAGAATTTGAGATCAGACTCAGAGGGCAAGATATCTAATAAAACCTTTCCAAAAGCTTTTGGTGTGCATAATTTTAATAGGTTTATCACCTTAGATTATTCAGAACCACACCTTGAGATAGTTACACCTCCTTTTGAAGAAAATATAGATGCTTACAATTTCTTATGTGATCTTCATAAATATGTTGAAAATCAAATTGATGGTGATTTGCTCTGGAACTATTCAATGCCGCCAAAATTCAAAAGAAAATATATTAAATTACCACCTCATAGAGAATCTAATATCACGAAACTTGCTCATCTTTATAGGCTTGGTTTAAGAAATAGATACGGAGATAAAATGCAAAGCACAGCGGGCATACATTTCAACTTTTCATTTTCTGATTCTGTTATAAAAGCGCTTGGAAACAATAAAACTGAAATATATCTTGGCATATCAAGGAATTTTTTGAGAATTTTTCCATTGGTTTTAAGACTAATAGGCTGCTCGCCTGTAACGCATAAATCATTTCTCAAAGGAAGAAACATTAATATTGAAAATTTAGATGAGGAAGATTGTTTCCTGCCCAATTCTACTTCTTTGCGTGTTAGCAGGCTTGGCTATTACTCAGAAGAACAAGACGAAAATTTTATTACTTTCAACTCTTTGGATGATTACTTGGTCACAATTGAAAGCTATATAAATAATCCAAATGAAAAATTTAAAGACATATCACTTGACCTAAAACAACAAGTCAATAATGGAACCATACAAATGGAAAGTGAGCTATATAACCACATCCGGCCAAAAGGAATAATTTCAAAAGAAGTAAGGGCTTATAACCAACTAAAAGAGAATGGGATTGAATATTTAGAAATAAGATCAATAGACTTAAACCCTTATTCAAATATTGGTATTTCACTTGAAGATGTAGAGTTTCTTGAGCTTGTAATGATATTTTGTGCATTATCTGATTCGCCATTAATTAGCGACGTTGAAAGTGATTGTATTAAAGAAAATATAAGAAGATCATCTGAAACAGGTCAAAATTGTAATTTCATAGCAGGTATAGAAGACGCAACAGCTGAAGAATCTGCAAAACAAATGACCGAAAGATTTCTTTTTAAGCTTCAAAAATTCGCAGCAGAAATTGGCTTAAGCAAAGATCGTGAGAATATGTTCAACAATTACTTTGTCAGAAATAATGAGCCCTTATCTCAAAAACTAATCAATGATCTAAATGAATCTGAGGGCCTATTATCTTTTATTCTAAAAAACTCTACACACATTAAACATAAAATTAGTAAAGAAAATCTTTCGCTCTTTGAAAAAGAACGACATTTATCTGAGAACCGATATATGCAAGAAAAGAAAGAGGATAATATGTTATTTGAAGAATATTTAGAACATTTTAGGAGAGAAATTAAATGAAAATATTACATTGCAAAGAATATGGACCTGTAGATAGTTTGGTTTGGGAAGAAGTTGAAAGTCCAGAACCTCAAGATAATGAAGTTTTAATAGACATAAAGGCTGCAGCGTTAAACTTTCCTGATTTTTTGATAGTGCAAGGGCTCTATCAATTTAAACCTGAGCTGCCTTTTGCACCTGGCAATGAGGGTGCAGGAACAATCAAAAAAACTGGTAAAAACGTCACTCGTTTCAAAGAAGGAGATCGTGTTTATTTCATGGCTCCTCATGGAGCATTCGCAGAACAGATATGTATAAACGAGTTTGGCGTATTCCCTATTCCTGATGAAATATCTTTTCAATTAGCTGCTTCTTATCAAATGGCATACGGAACAAGCTATCATGCTTTGGTTCAAAGAGGCGATCTTTCTGAGGGCGATGAGGTGTTAATATTAGGTGCCTCTGGTGGTGTCGGGCTTGCGGCACTTGATATAGTAAAAGCAAAAGGTGCCAGAGCTGTTGTAGGTGTTTCAACCGAAGAAAAAGCAAAAATTTGTCGAGACTATGGTGCAGATGAAGTTATAGTTTACGGAACAGGTCCAAAAGATAAAGAGGAGGCTAAGGCATTTTCAGCTGAGCTCAAATCTAAAAGCATAAAAGGTGGCTACGATATTATTTATGACCCTATAGGTGACTGTTATGCTGAACCAGCTTTTAGAGCTATTGGCTGGAAAGGTAAATATCTAGTAGTAGGTTTTGCAGCAGGCCAAATACCAAAACTTCCAATTAATTTAACATTATTGAAAGGTGCTTCTGTTGTGGGAGTGTTTTGGGGAGCATTTACTGGAAGAGAATTTGAAGAAAATCAAAAAAATATATCTGACATCAATAGAATGTTATCCGTTGGAGAGATTAAGCCCCTAATATCAAAAGAAATTCCAATGGAAAATGCAGTTGAAGCTATTCAAATGATAGGCAGCAGAGGTGTAGTGGGAAAGGTTGTGCTAGTAAACTGATCTACTGGGAAGCTAGCAAAGATTTTATAACCAGTGACATAGAAGAGCTATCAAAAGGCGCCTTGAATATTCCTATAACTTCTGCTTTTGCGTTTACAACTATTAGATGATTAGTGTGAGCAATTATTCTTTGATTCATATGGTTTTCCATAGGAGCTAATTTCTCTACTCCAAGCTGATAGCCCAACTTTACAACCTCGGGAATATCTCCGGAGATACCAATAAAATCTGGATTAAACGCTGTTACATAACTTTTCAATCTCTCAATAGTATCAACTTCAGGGTCAAAGCTAATTAGATAATACGAAATATTATCTGTCTCAATTTTTTCATAAACTTGCCTCATAACAGACATCATTACAGGGCATTCTGTCGGACAGCTTGAATACCCGAAATATAGAAAGTTAAGACTATGCTCTTTAAGATTTTCTTTTGTAAATGCTGTGCCATTATGATCAATTAAATTAAAATCTCGTAACTCTTGAAAACTTCCATAACCGTAGTATCCATTTACTTTCATTTCTTCTGCAGAGAGCACTCTTGGTTGGCTTATCCTCCAAACTGAATAGACAGAAAGAAAAATAACTACCGAAAATAAGATAATTGTTAAGAGGTTTTTAGACATAAAGTTTCAATAAAAAATCTACATAAGTTGCAAGGAAAAAAAGCAGCATGTACTGTACAGAGAAATTGAAAATCTTCATAGAGAGCTCATTTTCCTTGTCATTTAAATACGCTATGCAGAGATATATAAAGTATAGATTAAGGGCCGTAGTAGAGATTAAATAGAAGTATCCTGTTAAACCGTAGAAAAATGGTGCAAGAGAAGCCCCTAATAATAAAACTGAATAAACTATCATCTCTTTTTTTGTTCTCGATACACCTTTTGCGATTGGCATCATCGGAACTCCCTCTTTTTTGTATTCATCTAGTCTATCAATAGCAAGTGGCCAAAAATGCGGAGGGGTCCATAGAAAAATTATTAATACCAAAATTAATGGTAGTAATGAAATTTCATTCGTAACAGCTGTCCAGCCTATCAGCGGGGGCAAAGCCCCTGATAATCCTCCAATTACGATGTTTTGGGGAGTGGCCCATTTTAAATAGATTGTGTAAACAAGACTATAAAAAATAAAGCCAAATGTTGTTATAAAAAGTGTTAGCAGGTTGGAAAAATATAACAATAAACTCGAACCAATAAATAACAAAATAGCTGTAAATGTTAAAGCTTGTGTGAGAGAAATATCTCCGCTAGCAAGTGGTCTTTTTTTCGTTCTTTCCATATTTTTGTCTGATTCTCTATCAAAGATTTGATTTAATGCAGCAGAAGACGCGGCTAAAAAAGCAAAACCAAGCAGACTAGCGAGACTAGAAAGAATATTTGTATAGAATTCTATTGTAAGCATCATGCCAACAAGGGCAGTAAGAGTGAGTAGTAGGACAATTTTTGGTTTGGTAAGCGCTAAAAAGTTTGCCATTAGATCAAATTCTCCTGAATCCCAAGAAAGTCATAACCACAAAAGATAAAAATAGCATCACCCCTACTATATTGTGAGCAACTGCATTCCATAAGGGAAGAGAACTTAAAATATTATTTACCCCTAAAAATATTTGAATTCCGAGAATTGATAGAAAACCTAGGACGATTGGTTTGGTCTCATTTGACCATAACTTGATTGCAAGAAATATAGAATAGAAAAATACAATAATTGCGCCGATCCTATGGGTGAGGTGTATAGCTACTCTAGCTTCATTGCTCATTTGACCATAAAGATAGTTTGGGCCAATTGATTGAAACAGATTGAACCCCTCTTCAAAATTAGTGTTTGGTATTAACTGTCCTTGACAATATGGCAGATCTAAACAAGCTCTTGCTGCATAATTTGTCGAAGTCCAGGCCCCAAGGAATATCTGAAAAATGATTAAGGCAAATCCAATAATAATGTAAGGTCTGTTACGCACTAAGATTAAGTAAGAATTTGTTACTCTTAGTGATTTCATGAAGATAACAAGGAATAAAGATGTAACTATCATTGCGCCAAAAAGATGAGATGTAACAATTAAAGGGTGTAGTTTTAAGCTTACAGTCAAATAACCGAAAATGCCTTGCCCTATAATAATTAATAGCAAAGCTAAGGACTCACTTTTCATTTTTCCTTCTTTGAATGCAATGCAAACAAGTGCAATTGCCAGGAGACCTAATGATGCTGCAAAGTATCTGTGAACGACTTCTGGTATTATTTTATCGATTTCAACCGGTGAATCAGGGTACAGAGATTCAGCAATGGCGATCTCGTCTGGAGTTGTTGGAAATGTTACAAATCCATAGCAACCGGGCCAATCAGGACAACCAAGACCTGCATCAGCAAGCCTTGTCCAAGCGCCAAGACCAATAACTATAAAACAGAAAGCAATGCCGATTGCTGAAAATGTTTTTGTGTTGAAAATACTCATAAAAGCACCTTAAGATCCTCAAATATCTCACTAAATGTCAGGCTTACATTGAACTCTTCCATTACATTAGAAAATGAATCAATCAAAAACATAGATTTTGAAAAATATGGATTGTTTAACTGAGAAGAAATTCTATTTTCAAACATATTGTCTTTGTCATATAGAAAGATTATTTGGGGAAACTGCTCTTTCAGTTCTAAAGCATTTGCAAATAATTCTTTATCCTTATAAACAACCACCCTTCTAAGTCTATGGCTTTCTCTTGGCAGGGTTATTTTTAAACTTGTCGCAAGCTTATATCTGTCAAGGCTAAATGTTTTGTTTTGAAAATCATCAAAGTGAACTAGATACCATTTTCCAGTTGAAAAATTGAAAACATTACCCTCAGCATCAATCAAGTTTAAATTTTGCGTTTCAATTTGTGGAATAACTAGCTCTCCATTGTTATTTGAGCTTGTAGGCTTATATCCCAGGTAAAAAGTTGCAGTAGACAAACTTATTACTAAAAGAGGTGTGAGCAGTATTATAAGCGCAAGATATTTTTGATTATTCACCTTTTCTCCTATATGCATATATTGTCAAAATTATTAGAGCTGCGCACAGACCAAACCATTGAATGGCATAGCCTATATGTTTAGTAGCAGTCATATTAACTGGCTTTTCAATAGGCTGAAACTTATCTGCATCTCTAACATCTAAGTTAAATAGAAATGGGTGCAAATATCTATCTTTCAATATCGGAAACCTTTCAATAAGTACTGGGGTGTTAAATTCTTGAATTATACGAATATCAGACTCCTCAATGTTTTTTACAAATGTGTTGTTTTGTTTAAAAAGCGTTGTGCCTTTGATATTTTTTTTTCCAACAGGAGTATCGATCCTTGGTAAATTGTTTTTTATTAAATTCCTTTCTATAAACCCTCTGTGAACAAATATAAAAGTGCCATCACCATTTTGGAATAGGTGATAAACCTTAAAACCAGCCTTACCACTGTTGATCGCATTATCCTCATAAACAACGAGATCTTGATATTCACCAACCGTTTCAATTGGTTGCCAATTTTCTAGTGGTTGTTCTTTCTGCAATGCAATTGGTGTTGACACCAATAGCTTGTCGTAATTAGAAATTATTACTTTTTTTTCATTGGCTCTCTCAATCTGCCACAAACCAAGACTAATTGTTATTGGAACAAATATAATTGCGAAGATTAATATCTTTGATTTAAAGTTATTCAATGTTTTAATATCCCAGTGTTAAAAACAATCATCTTCATTTTACTTATTCTTGTTTTAATAAGCTTAGCTTCGAGTCTTGTATTTCTTTTCATTGATAGGGGTAAGCCTGGAAAGAAAAGAATACTATATGGCTTGGGCTTTAGAGTTACTCTTGGTGCAATATTATTAGTTCTCATAATTTATGGTATATCTACCGGTCAATTAGGCAATGAAGCCCCTTGGGGTTAAAGAATATAAACAAACAAGAATAAACAGACCCACACTACATCAACAAAATGCCAATACCATGATGCAGCTTCAAAACCAAAGTGTTCCTTGTCTGTAAAGTGGTTATAGCCTGCTGATCTTGTAAGCTGAGTAGCAAGAAATATTCCACCAATTAGAACATGCATGCCATGGAATCCCGTCAACATAAAAAATGTAGTTCCATATACACCCGAATTCAAAGTTAATCCCAAATGAGCATATGCTTCGTAATACTCTAAGGCTTGAAGAATAACAAAGATGAATGCTAGCAGTACTGTTATGCCAAGCCAAAAATTAAATCTTTTTCTATTATTATCCTTCAATGCCATGTGCGCAAAATGAACGGTTCCACTTGATGTAAGCAAAACAACTGTATTGTATAGAGGCAGCCATGTTCCAAGGTTTCGTATACTGTGTAAATACATGCTTTCATCAGGACCTTTTATTACCGCTTGCTCTCCCATTAAACTTTCCTCAGGTGTAACCATAGGCGGCCATGTTGCCACAAAATCTGGCCATAATAATTCTCCAGCAAGCCCCTTATCTCCTTCTCCGCCCAACCATGAAATTGAAAAAGTTCTGATATAGAAGAGAGCACCAAAGAATGCTGCAAAAAACATTACTTCTGAAAAAATAAACCAAGCCATTCCATAAACATAGGAGGTATTTAGTTGTGGTGTATCAAGCCCCGCATGTGATTCTCTTATTACTACTGACCACCAATAAGCTAGAGTTGCAACCACTGCAGCAACACCAATAAACAATAAAGTTGTTCCTTTGCCCATAACTGCATCTGCAGCGCCCACCCCAAAAAACAGCATAGCTATTGCAAAAACGATAGGTATAGAACTACTTTCAGGTACGTAGTATTTTTGGTGGCCTGTTGTCTCAGTGCTCATGATTGACAGCTAGCATTTCCTCTCTTTCTTTTTCAAACAAAGTATATGACAAATAGACGTTATTTACATTCTCACTTAGTTCTGAATCAACATAAAATCTTACTGCCCACTCTTGTGTCTCATAAGGCTCGAGTGTTTGTTCACTAAAGCAAAAGCATTGAATTTTTTTTACGTTTTCGGCAGCTAAGCCCGGAGAAACTGATGGAACAATAGATAATGTGAGTCTTTTGTTTGTATTGTTAGTTGCAATATAAGAGGTTTTACTGACTTTGTCGGTCATGACCTCTAGATTTGTTTCTGAAGGATAAAAAGTTACAGGAGCTGAGCCATTAACTGTACTTAAGAACCGTATATTTACTTGGCGCTCATAAGTTTCATTATTTTTTTTAAAGAAATCTGAAGGACCGTATATTTTTCCATTTAAGCCAGTTACTTCGCAAAATACATTGTAAAGAGGCACCAGCATGAACGAGAAAAAAAACATAAAAGTCACAGCGCCAAGCAAGGACACAAAAACTTTATTCTTTAATGGTCCGTTACTCATTTAACTTTAGGAGGAACATCAAATGTGTGGTATGGTGCTGGCGAGTCAACTGTCCATTCAAGTCCATCCGCCCCATCCCAAACTTGTGGAGTAGCCTTTTTGCCTGCAAATACAGTTTTAACAACAATGTATAAAAATAATAGTTGTGACAAACCAAACAAAAATGCTCCTACTGAAGAAACAGCGTTCCACTCAGCAAACTGTAATGCATAATCTGCATATCTTCTAGGCATCCCTGCAAGACCAACGAAGTGTTGTGGGAAAAACGTGATATTCACACCAGCGAATGAAAGCCAGAAATGCAGTCTGCCCATTTTTTCGTCGTACATATTTCCGGTCCATTTTGGCAACCAATAATAAACTGCTGCCATTATTGAGAATACTGCTCCAGGTACTAATACATAGTGGAAATGAGCTACCACAAAGTAAGTGTCATGATATTGGAAATCTGCTGGTGTTATTGCGAGCATCAAACCTGAAAAACCCCCAATAGTGAATAAAACTACAAAAGCAATTGAAAACAACATTGGTGTTTCATAAGTGATTGATCCTTTAAATATAGTTGCGCACCAGTTGAAAACTTTAACCCCAGTTGGAATTGCTATAAGCATTGTTGCCCACATAAAAAACAGTTCAGCAACAAGCGGCATACCTACTGTAAACATATGATGTGCCCAAACTACAAATGATAGAACCGCAATAGATACCATTGCATAAACCATTGAAGAGTGTCCAAATAGCGGTTTTCTTGAAAATGTTGAAATTATGTGTGAGGTGATACCAAATGCTGGTAAGATCATAATGTACACTTCGGGGTGTCCAAAAAACCAGAAGACGTGTTG
>CENQ01057149.1_pt1 | contig 16975 bp, 9 predicted proteins | sample 356171 | NCBI WGS metagenome assembly CENQ01 (sample SAMEA2619802, study PRJEB7988) | marine metagenome | biome: marine biome (ENVO:00000447); feature: surface water layer (ENVO:00002042); material: "saline water (ENVO:00002010), including plankton (ENVO:xxxxxxxx)" | depth 5 m
ACAGGGAATGCACCTCCACCACCTGTTCCACCACCAGTTGTTCCACCACCACCACAAGGATCAGGGCAATCACCACCACCAATTAATTGCGCCATATATCCACAATCATCAGATAAGTTTGGAACAACATTACCATCACATGCACCGCCAGGACCACCTTCACAGTCATCAGCACTACATGCATCATAATACTGAGTGCCAACTAAACTCTCAAGACATAAATCCCACTGAGCATCACAGTTAACAGATGGTTCATTCCATGTTAAATTAATAACAGAATCTCCAGCTGTAGCAACAAGATTTGAAGGAGGATTTAATTCTTCAAATACGCAACTACCATCATCAACAGTTGCATCAGGATCATAGTTTGAAGCAGTCTCATCTGTACAACCTAAACATGAGTAATCACAACTTCCATCATCAGCATTTGCAGTTGCATCAAAGTTACATGCACCACTATCTGTACAACCAAAGTTTAAATCACCAATTACAAAGTAGTCTCCATAATCAAAATCAATGGCTTGTCCTGCTGAATTTGAAAGAGTTGCCATATCTAAGTCAAACAATCCATCAGCACCAGTCCATTCAGCAGTAAATGTAGTTAATACTGATGATTGACCAGCTGGAATTGTTCCACCTGTAAATGAGAAACCTAAAACAGTTCCATTGTTTGTTTGAACATCAAAACCAGCACTAGCAGCAGAACCGCCAGAACCTGCACTTGTTAATGTAAAATCATCTAAAGAAGAGGTTACTTCAAATTGAAATCCTGCTACATCCTCTAAATTAAATAAACTAACTTCTATAGTTCCAGTACTTGACACTCCTGCACCAGGAACAAAATATGAAATATCCATCGATCCACCTGATGAATCTGAAAAGACCATTTCACTTAATCCAGAAGCATCTCCAGCTAAATCTAACGTTGTTAAAGTTCCACATCCAGCTGGAACAGTAGATCCTGTAAATGAAAAGCCTAATACAGTAGATCCTGCAGTGGATACCTGGAACCCTGCATCAGCAGCAGCACCGCCAGCAGCACTGTTTGCAGTTGTTCCATCTACTTCAAACTGGAAACCTGCTACTGCAGAACCAAAATTATATATAACATCTGCACCTAAAAGGTGAACAGAGTCTAAAGGTAAATCACAACCACCTTCAACAACAATATCTTCAACATCATCAACATCTACATTACTTATCCATAGAGTTGTATTCTCATAGCAGTTATTAGGATCTGTTTCAGGACCATCACAAACACCACATGCATCAAGCTGCGTATCTCCATCACAAATACCTGCACAATCTTCTACTGATGTTCCTTCACAAACACCCGCACAATCTTCTACTGCAGAACCAGCCCATTGACCAGCACAATCTTGCACCACCGCAGGAAGAGCTAGAACAGTTCCATCATTTAATGCTGCGAATAAACCAAATGCTGGCTCATCTCCTGATAAAAAGCCTGAAGCAAACACAACAGCACTACCACCACCTAGGCCAGATAATGGTGCAGTAAATGCTGCGATTGCATCAGAACCTGCTGGAGCAATTCCCAATGTATAATCTGAAGCTGGAACTTCAGCATAACCTGAAAACGAACCATATTCTAAATTTGGAATTAATACAGAACCATCATTTGCATCTGATTGAACATCAACAGCTGGAGCATCAGTTGAACCGTGATAAACCTCAAGTCCAACTAAACCTGCATCAGAAGAGCCAAATGTTGTTCCAGTTGCAGCTAAATCAAACGGAGTTAGCGTATCACCTAATAAACCAGTTGCTACAACAACATATGAACCATTTTCAACTAATTCAAAAGGGAAGGTAGCAATCACATTACCACCCGTTGGAGCAATACCAACTTCGCAAGAAACTGGTAACTGCAACAATCCAGTTGCTGATCTATATGTAAAACCTTCAATAGCTAAACCACCATCAACATAAACATCAACAGTAGGTGAAGCTGAGTTATGAACTATTTGAACAGTAGCAGCAGGACCATTGTACGTACCATCACAATCATAATTATCTAGAGGATACTCACAAGAACCATCATCATAATCAGCTGAAGGATCAAAGTTACATGCACCCTCATCTGTACATCCAAGTGCAATTACATAATATTCAAATTCAATAGCACCACCGTTTGTATCAGAGAAAACAAGACCACTTAAACCTTCTGCATCTCCAGATAAGTCTAAAGTTGTCAATGTTCCACATCCAGCGGGAACAACTGCACCTGTAAATGAAAACCCTAACACAGTTGAACCACCTGCTGAAACAGAGAAACCAGCATCTGCAGCAGAACCACCTGCAGCACTATTAACAGTTGCACCATCTACATCAAATTGAAAACCAGCTACATCTGTATCAGAATTGTAAAAAACTTCTCCATCACTTGTTAAGTATAAATTATTACTTGGAAGATCACATCCACTATCAACACTTGGAGCTGTATCCCATTCCACATCTTCACAATTTTGAGCTTGTAAACAATCATCACAAGTAGCCTGGATATCATTTCCTTGAGATAATACATCATCAGTACAATCAGATAAACATGTACCATCAGGAGCACCAAGAGGAAGCGTCATAATCCAATTGCATATTGCATAGACTGTATCTGAATCTGCCTCAGCAATATCGATATCAAGCCAAGCTGGATCTATGCCTGCACAATCTAGTAAGCAATCATCTTCTGATACTTCTTCATAAACTGGTAATTCTAAAACGTTCCCATCTGTTAACGCTGCAAATAAACCAAATGCAGGGTCATCGCCTGATAAAAATCCCGAAGCAAACACAACAGCACTACCACCACCTAATCCAGATAGTGGCGCAGTAAATTCTGCAATAGCATCACCACCGGTAGGAGCAATACCAATTACATACTCTGCAGCAGGAACTTCAACAAAACCTGAAAATTCTGAATAAGGTAAATCTCCAACTAAAACATTACCATCTGCCAAGACATCTACTGCTGGGGCATCAGTTGAACCATGATATACTTCTAAACCAACACTACTATTATCAGATGCACCAAAAGTTGTACCTGCAGCAGCTAAATCAAATGGAGTATTATCGTTACCAAGTAATCCTGTAGCAACAACAACATAAGATCCTCCATCTTCTAAGTTAAAATCAAAATTAGCAATAACATCATCATTAGCTGGAGCAATCCCTACTGTAAATGATGTTGGTAATTCAAGAATTCCTGTAGCAGATCTATAAGTAAAATCTTCAATTGCTAAACCATCATTAACGTAAACATCAACAGTAGGTGAAGCTGAATTATGTATGATTTGGACCATTGCCATACCATCATCACCTCCAGTATCACCACCGGTATCACCACCAGTATCACCGCCATCAAAATATACAACAGGTATTGTTTGAGCTGCTGCATCAGAAAACACTAAACCAGACAACCCTTCTGCCTGACCATTTAATGATAAAGTAGTTAACAGACCACAATCAGTTGATACTGTAGCACCTGTGAAAGAAAAAGCTAGAACTGTAGAACCAGCTGCAGATAATGTAAAACCTGCTGCTGCAGATTCACCCCCAGAAGCACCAGCAGCTGTAGTTCCTTCAATATCAAACTGATAACCTGCAATATCTGTTGGAACATTAAATAAAACATCACCATTTGATAATAAATGTACTGTATTTTCAGGTAAATCGCATCCATCTGTAATTTCAGCAGAGCCATCATCACCACCATCATCAGCACAAGATGATCCATCTCCACCACAAACACCACATTCATCTTCTACTGCAGTTGATCCACATACATTATCGCATCCACCAACAACTGCATCACCACCGCAAACACCTGCGCAATCTTCTACTGCTGTACCATCACATACACCTTCACAATCAAAAACACCACTAGCACAATCATTACCAGAATAGTATGCAACATCAAATCCATTACCTGCACTATCAGAAAAAACAATACCACTTAAACCTGTAGCTGTACCGTTTAATGCAAGAGTAACTAGAGTACCATATCCCGATGGGATTGTAGCTCCAGTAAATGAGAATCCTAAAACTGTGGAACCCCCAGGAGAAACAGTAAAACCATTAGCTGCTGCATCACCTCCTGATGCACCAGATACTGTAGTCCCATCAACAGAAAATTGAAATCCAGCAATATCAGTATCAACATTATACCATACATCTCCGTTATCATTTAGAGAAATAGTATTTACTGGCATCTCGCTTGGATCAGCTAATAAAAAGTTAAATAAAAATAAAATTGAAAAAATATTAGTTAATATTTTTCTATAAGTAGCATTAAACATAGTGTTTCCTTTCGTTAATCTCTTCCTAAAAAAATTTTCTTAAAATAAACTTACAAAATTTATTTTATACATTAATTTATATTGTTTGTGTCAATATGTTACAATCCGCGCTTCTCAGAAGCTTGAAAATATACGATAAATCTGCTTTAAATTGAAGGAATTTTTTTGGATAATCAATCTGTTAATCTACAACTTGCCATCCTTCGCGAATAAACTGATTTAATTTCTTAAATTTAACAACTTTTTGTGATGAGCCTTTTTTTATTGTAATCTTATCATTTCGTCCAATTTTTTTATCAACTTTAATTGGAGTTCTCTTTTTTAAAATCTTTGACTGAAAGTCCTGACTTGATTGCATCATCCCAGCTGGTTGGTTAACCATACCCTGCGGATTAATCCTGGGTGTATTAATATTTGGCGTAGCAGATTGATCATTTTTCATTTTTAAATTTTTTGCTCTTTCATCAAGTGTCATCGAATTACTTTTAATTGAAGTAAGGTCTGTCCTAAATATTCTTTTCAAAGTTTCATTATTTGTTTCAACCATCATCTCTTCGAACATTTTAAATCCTTCTTGTTTATATTCAATTAAAGGATTTTTTTGTCCATACGCTCTCAATCCAATTCCTTCACGTAGCTGATCCATTGCATAAAGATGATCTTGCCACTTCTCATCTATTGTTCTTAGAATAATGAATTTTTGAAAATTATTAAAAATTTCTTTATCAAAATTCTCATTTTTGAATTCTTTTGTAAGTTTTATCTGCTCAATTATGATATCTTTAATATCATTAACTTCAGTTTGATTTTGATCAAAATTAAATCCAACACCAAAAGTGTTTAACAGCTCTAAGTTTAATGATTCATAATCCCAATCATTAAATCCACCTTGACAAAATAGACTTATTACATCATCAACATACTCATTAATTATAGTATTTAATTCTTCAGAAATATCCTCTTTATGTAAAGAGTAATTTCTTCGATTGTAAACAATTTCCCTCTGATAATTCATCACATCATCATATTCAATAATATTTTTTCTACCAGAAAAATTCATAGCTTCTACTTTTTTTTGAGCTCGTTCAATTGATTTAGTAACCATAGAATGAGTGATAACCTCACCCTCCTTAATTCCCATTCTATCCATCACTTTTGCTATCCTATCAGAACCAAATAATCTCATTAAATTATCTTCTAAGCTTAAATAAAAAACAGATTCTCCTACATCACCTTGCCTTCCTGCTCTTCCTCTAAGCTGCAAATCAATTCTCCTAGATTCATGTCTGCCTGTTCCTAGAATGAATAATCCTCCAGATTCTTTAACACCATCACCTAATTTAATATCTGTTCCTCTTCCTGCCATATTAGTTGATATAGTAATAGCATTATTTAGACCAGCTCTGGTAATAATATCAGCTTCACTTTGATGTTGTTTCGCATTTAAAACATTGTGAGGTAAACCTGTCTTTTTAATCATTCTTGAAAGTAGCTCAGACTCTTCAACAGAAGTTGTTCCAACAAGTACAGGCTGTCCTTTATCATATAAATCTTTTATTCTATCAATAACAGCTGAATATTTTTCATTATTTGTCTTGTAGATTAAATCTTCATGGTCTATTCTTGATATAGGCTTATTTGTAGGTATTTCAACAACATCTAATTTATAAATTTGCATAAATTCTGGTGCTTCTGTTTTAGCTGTTCCAGTCATACCTGATAATTTTTCATACATTCTAAAGTAATTTTGTATAGTTATTGTTGCAACTGTCTGTGTTTCTCTTTGAATAGCAACTTTTTCTTTTGCTTCAATTGCTTGATGCATGCCATCTGAAAACTGTCTTCCATGCATTACTCTTCCTGTATGCTTATCTACAATTAACACCTTTCCATCTTGGACTATATATTCATTATCAAGTTCAAATAAAGAGTAGGCTTTCAACAACTGATTAATTGTATGAATTTTTTCACTTCTATCAGAATGTAATGCTTGAAGTTTTTCTTTTTCTATTGCAATATCTTTATCTTTTGAATATTTTTTTTCTATTTTATGAAATTCTTCTCCAATATCAGGAATTACAAAATTATTAGGATCATCAGGAGATAAAAATTCTCTTCCTTTTTCTGATAAATCTACAATATTTGATTTTTCATCAATAGAAAAATATAGCTCCTCATCAAGTTCATTTATTTTTTTATCTCTAATTAGTTCGCTTTCAACCTTCATAGAAAGCTGTTTTGCTCCTTGAATTTGAAATATTTTTTGTAATTTATTATTTTTAGGTGCACCCCTACTCGCTAATAATAATTTTCTTCCAGCTGACTCCTTATCAGACTCTATTAAATCTTCAATATCAGATAAAATATCATTTATAAACTGATTTTGCTTTTTAATTAATGATTCCACTGATGGTCTCCAAACTGTATACTGCTCGTTTTGCTGAGAATTAACTACTCCTGAAATAATTAGCGGTGTTCTTGCTTCATCTATTAATACAGAATCTACTTCATCAACTATAGCATAAACATGATTTCTTTGAACTTGAGTTTCAGATGATACCGCCATATTATCTCTTAAGTAGTCAAACCCAAATTGGCTATTTGTGCCATAAGTAATATCTTTTGAATACATGTTTTTTCTATCTTGAGGTGACATTCTATCTAAAATACATCCAACAGATAAACCTAAATATTCAAATAAAAAGCCCATCCACTCACTATCTCTTTGAGCTAAATAATCATTAACAGTAATGACATGAACACCTCTTCCAGTAATTGCATTTAAAGCAATAGCTAAAGTTGATACCAAAGTTTTCCCTTCGCCTGTTTTCATCTCTGCTATATTGCCTTGATGAAGAACAATGCCACCTATTAACTGGACGTCATAATGAATCATATCCCATTTCATTTTTTGCCCCATTACTTGATAAGAACTACCACACAATCTTCTTGATGCATCCTTGACAATAGCAAAAACATTAATCATATTTTTATTTAAATATTCTGTTTCATCATTGTACAATAAATCATCAATTGTATTTGCGTCTTTACCATCATTCAAGTATTTATCTTTATTACTCGATATCAACAACTGCAAATCATCTTTGATTTTTTGAAACTCTAACTTTAATTCATCATCACTTAATTTAGATAATGAATCATATTTGATATTTATTTCCTCAACAATTGGAAGAATTTTTTTTAAATCTTTATCAGATTTTTTTCCAAAAACTGAAGTTATTACTTTTGAAAATATTGACATTTATACTTTTTAACCTTAACTATTATTTTTAGCAAGAGCCTTATTAAATACCACTTTTCCCTTAATATTTGGATTTTTAAAACTATCAGCAGTTATATTTTCACTATTATATATTGCATCTAAAATACCATTAATAAAGCTGCTGCTATCCTTTGTACTAAACTCTTTTGAAATTTCTATTCCTTCTGCCATAGAAACCTTCTTTGGGACGTCATCTATAAAAAACATCTCAGATATACTCATTCTTAGAATTATTTTATCAATAATTGCGAGCCTAGAAATATCCCAATTACTTAATTTTTGTTTTATAACCTTATCTATTGATTCTGAATTATTTAAAGTTTGCTTAACAAGTTTTTTTGCATAATCAATTTCTTTTTTCTTGTAAATAATTTCATCCAAATCATTATCTTTATTTTTAAAAAAATTTTCTACTAATTTATTTATTGATGAAGCAGGTATTAATTCAAAACTATAAAGCAATTGAACACTTAAACATCTAGCTGCTCTTTTTTCTTTTTTATTCATTATTTAAGTAAATCTCTTGCAATAACTAACCTTTGAACTTCTGATGTGCCTTCATATAATTGAGTTATTTTAGCATCTCTCATGAGTCTTTCCACTCCATAATCTTTAATATAACCATATCCTCCATGAATTTGCACACACTCAGTAGAAGCTTTCATTGCAACTTCTGAAGCATACAATTTTGCCATAGCTGCATAAACACCAAAACTTAATCCTTTATCTTTCATCCATGCAGCTTTTTTTGTCAATAATCTTGCAGAATCAATAGCGATTGACATATCTGTTAACTTAAATTGAATTGATTGAAAAGATGAAATTGGCTTATTAAATTGCTTTCTTTCTTTTGAATAATTGATTGATGCTTCTAAGCTTGCTTGAGCAATACCAAGCGCTTGTGCAGCAATGCCAATACGCCCACCATCTAAAGTACTTAAGCATATTTTAAAACCATCTCCTTCATTACCAATCAAATTTTGTTCAGGGATTTCTACATTATCAAAATATAACTCAGTTGTATCTGATGATCTGATACCTAATTTTTTTTCAGGTTTTCCAACACTAAAACCATCGAAGTCTTTTTCAACAATAAAACAAGAAATACCTTTATGACCAACATCTTTTTCAGTTAATGCTGCCACAAGAACTAAATCAGAATTCTTACCATTAGTAACCCAATTTTTTGTCCCATTTAGTAAATATCCTCCTGATGTTTTCTTTGCAAAAGTTAACATATTTGATGCATCCGATCCAGACTGAGGCTCTGATAGAGAAAAAGCACCTAATAAATCACCTTTTGTAAGCTTAGATAAATATTTTTCTTTTTGAAATGAATTGGCATATTTTTGCAATAAAGAACAAACAAGAGAGTTATTAACTGACATAATTACTGATGCAGCTGCATCAACTTTTGCTATTTCCTCCATTGCGATAACATATGATATTGTATCCATACCCCCACCATTATAATCAGGAGATGCCATCATGCCCATAAAACCCAGCTCGCCCATTTTTTTTACTGCCTCAGCTGGCCAAATTTTATTTTCATCTCTATCTAAAATACCTGGTAGCAATTCATTTTGAGCGAAGTCTTTAGCAGTTTGTTTAATCAACTTCTGTTCTTGTGTTAATTCAAAATTCATAATTATAAAAACCTTCCCCTGTTTTTTCCCCTAATTTATTATTTTTGTTCATTTCTAATAAAATTTTAGCTGGTTTATATTTTATATCATTAAAATCAGCATATAAAATATTTAATATATAAATACAAACATCGATACCTATCAAATCGGCTAATTTTAAAGGGCCCATTGGATGACCCATACCTAACCTCATAATCTTATCAATTGATTCAGCTGTTGCTACACCTTCTTGAAAACATAAAGCAGCCTCATTAATCATTGGCATTAAAATTCTATTAGATACAAAACCTGGAGAATCATTGCATTTTACAGGTACTTTTTCAATTGTTTCTGTTAAACCAATGATAAAATTTAGACAATCTAAAGATGTTTTATCTCCAACTATAATTTCTACTAATTTCATTACAGGAACTGGATTCATAAAATGCATGCCAATAACTTTATCTCTTCTATTTGTTGCTTTTGACAACTTGTTTATTGAAATTGATGATGTATTAGATGCAAGTATTGTAGAATTTTTACAAAGCTTATCGAGCTGTTTAAAAATTTTATTTTTTATATCAATATCTTCTTTTACTGCTTCAATTACTAAATCACAATCCTTAACATCATTAATATCTGTTGAAAATAAAATTCTATCTAAGGAAGATTTTAATTTTTCAATATCAATATAACCTTTTTTTAATTGTCGATTCATATTTTTTTCAATGTGAGATTTTGCATTACCTAATATTGTTGCATTAATATCTACTAAAATCACATTAAAATTATATATTGAAAAAACATGGGCAATACCATTACCCATCGTTCCACCTCCAATAATTCCAATTTTTAAATTATTCATTTAACTGCACATCTCTACTAATACTGCGGAAGCTTCACCTCCACCAATACATAGAGTTGCTATTCCATATTTTAATTTTCTTAATTTTAATGCATTTAATAATGTAACCAATATTCTTGCTCCAGAAGCACCGATTGGGTGACCCATTGAAACTGCACCACCATTGACATTAACTTTATTAGAATCAATTTTTAGTTCATCTATAGCTGCCATTACAACACATGAAAAAGCTTCGTTTATTTCAAATAAATCTATCTTATCAATATCAAAATTAAGACTTTTAGTGAGTTTTTCTATTGCATATATAGGTGCTTTTGTAAAATATAAAGGATCTGTAGCATACGAAGTATGACCTAGAATTTTAGCAATTGGTTTAACGTTATTATTTTCTTTAAAAGAATCAGAACATAAAAGGACTGCAGCTGCTCCATCGCTAAGACTACTAGCATTACCAGCTGTTATTGTACCATTTTTTTTAAACGCAGGTTTTAATTGTTTTAACTTATCTTTATTAAATTTCAACGGTTCTTCATCGGTATTAAATATAAACTTATTTTTTTTATTTTCAACTTCGATCCCTACTATTTCATCCTTAAAATTTCCCAATTCAATAGCATCTATTGATTTTTCATACGATTTAATTGCAAATTCATTTTGCATTTCAATTGTATATTTTTTTTCTTTAGATAATATTTCACCACAACTACCCATAGCACAATCATTATATGGATCCCACAATCCATCTTTTAAAATAGAATCAATAATTTTATCATGGCCAAACATCAAGCCTTTCCTATGTTTACTTAAGTAATGAGGAGCTAAGCTCATACTTTCCATTCCCCCAGCAATAATTGAATCTGATGATTTTAGCTTTATTGATTGATCAGCTAGCATGATAGCTTTTAATCCTGAACCACAAACTTTATTAATAGTTAAACATTCAGTTTTATTAGATAAGCCTGCACCTATTGATGCTTGCCTAGCAGGTGCTTGACCCAAGTTTGCAGATAAAACATTTCCCATAATAACTTCATCAATTAGATTTTGATTTATATCTGATTTATTAATAACTGACTTTATTACGTGCGATCCTAGTTCAGTAGCAGAAATTTTACTTAAAGTTCCCTGAAAAGAACCAATAGGAGTTCTTGAATATGAACATATATATGTATTAGTCATTTAATTATTACCTTTTTTATATGCTTTTATAATATCTTTCACCAACTTGTGCCTAACAATATCACTTTCATTTAATTTAATAAAAGAGATACCTTTTATATTTTTTAAAACATTAACTGCATCAACTAATCCAGAAGTCTCATTTAAATGTAAGTCCGTTTGTGTTATATCTCCTGTAATAATTGCCTTTGATGTAACTCCAAGTCTAGTTAAAAACATTTTCATTTGCATTTTTGTTGAATTTTGAGCTTCATCTAAAATAATAAAAGCATTATGCAAAGTTCTTCCTCTCATATATGCTAATGGAGCAATCTCAATAATATTTTTATCTAAATATTCTTTTAATTTTTTTGGCTCTATCATTTTATGTAAAGAATCATAGATTGGGACTAAATAGGGATCTACTTTTTCTTTCAAATCTCCTGGTAAAAACCCCAATCTTTCTCCAGCTTCTACAACAGGCCTAGTTATTACGATTTTTTCTACTTCATTATTTTTTAAAGCAGACACTGCACATGCAACTGCCTGATATGTTTTGCCTGTACCAGCAGGCCCCACTGCAAATACAATATCATTTTTACAAACTGATTGATAATATTTTATTTGCCCTTTTGTTTGAGCAACAACTGCACCCTTATACGTATAAAGTATTACATTATCTAATTTACTTTTATCGCTTTTTGAATTATTACTTGAAATTGCCGAATTAATTAATATTTTTATATCTTTTGAATCAATAAATCCTTTATTATTAATTGTGTATGTAATATTTTCGATTAAAAGCTCAATATCATTTATTTCTTTTTTTAACCCATCAACAATAAGATTATTGCCTCTTAAAACTATGGTGGAATTAAAATGACTTTCTATCACTTTAATATTTTTATCACCAGCTCCTGAAAAAACCATGGGATCAATATCTTTCAACTTAAATGTTTTTTTCATTCTTTTTGTTTCAAAGATAAGTTTAGTTCATTTAATTGCTGATTGTCTACAGATGATGGTGAATTATCCATCAAAGACATTGCTGATGTTGTTTTGGGAAATGCGATGACATCTCTAATTTGTTTTGAACCTACTAGTAACATTATCAATCTATCAAATCCAAATGCCATGCCACCGTGGGGAGGTGCACCATATCTAAATGCATTCATCAAAAATCCAAATTTCTCCTCAGCCTCTAATTCATTGATATTCAGTAATTTAAATATTTTAGATTGCAAATCTTTATCATGAATACGTATTGAACCTCCCCCAATTTCATACCCGTTCATTACAATATCATAGCCTAGAGATCTGACTTCACCTGGGTTGGTATCTAAATTTTCTATATCCTTAAAATTGGGAGATGTAAATGGGTGATGCAAGGAATCCCACCTTTGATGCTCTTCATTCCAATCGAATAATGGAAAATCTACAACCCATAAAGGTGCCCATTTATTTTTATCAATCAAATTTTCTTTTTGAGCAAGTCTGAGCCTTAAAGCACCCAGTGCTGGTAAAGTAATCTTAGGTTTATCACCTATTATAAAAATTATATCTCCAGATTTTACATCTAAATCAGCAATAATTTTAGACTGAACTTTTTTATTAAAAAATTTACTTATACCTCCTTCAAATTTATTACCATCATTACATTTTATAAATGCCAATCCTTTTACTGAAAATTGCTCTTTCAACCAATCAGTTAATTCATCTATGATTTTTCTACTGTATCCATTTATATTATTAATTTTTATACCTTTTACTATTCCTCCTGCATTTAATATATTTTTAAACGTATCAAAATCAGAGCTAAGGATATAATCTTTTAAGTCAATTAGTTGCATATCAAATCTTAAATCAGGTTTATCACTTCCGTACAAGTTCATTGCCTCGTGATATGTAATGATATCAAAATTATTTGGTAAATCTACATCTAAAATTTCTTTCCAAAGATTTTGTATAAAATTTGTACCAATATTTAAAATATCATCTTGATCTACAAATGACATTTCAATATCAATTTGAGTAAATTCAGGCTGCCTGTCTGATCTAAAATCTTCGTCTCTGAAACACTTAACAATCTGAAAGTATTTGTCAAATCCAGAAACCATCAATAATTGCTTATATGTTTGTGGAGATTGAGGAAGAGCATAAAATTTTCCTGTATGAATTCTACTTGGAACTAAAAAATCTCTTGCACCTTCAGGTGTTGATTTCATTAAAATGGGTGTTTCAATTTCTATAAAATTATTTTTTGAAAAATATTTTCTTGTAGCTAATAAAGCTTTATCTCTAATTAAAATATTTTTTTGTAAATCTCTTGTCCTTAATTCAAGATATCTATATTTTAGTCTATGCTCTTCGGATGCTGAAAATCTATCATTAATATCAAATGGGGGATTATCAGATTCATTATATACTTCCAATTTACTTACGCTAACATCTATACCACCTGTAGTCATCTTATTGTTAACTGCCTCAACAGGTCTTTTAATAACAGCTCCAATAACTCCTATCACATCTTCAAGTCCTAATTTTTTTGCTACTTCAAATTCCTCTTTATTGCTTTCTTCATTGAAAACAATTTGTGTTATTCCATATCTATCTCTTAAATCAATAAAAATCAGACCACCTAAATCTCTTGATTTAGAAATCCAACCATTAAGGGATACCTTTTGACCTAAATTTTTTTCAGTTAATTCACCGCAAGTGTGGGTTCTTTTTATCATCTCAAGCTCATCTTTTATATTTATCAATTAATATCTACGCTAAAAAATAAAACAATTTAATAAGTTATTCTATTCTAATTATTCAAAATCAATATCAATTAAAATATCATTTTTAAAAAATAGTTTATAGTTCCTATTATCAATTAAATAATTAATCATTTTATAGGTTCTATCTTCTATTTTTCTACTAATTTCATTTTCAGGACTTCCAAGTATATTTTTAATATCTATTAATCTATCACCAATTAAAATTTCTTTTTTATTAATTATTTCTATAGGGATTTCTTTTTCAGATATTAAAATTCGCATCTTTTCCTGGGTCTTATCAAGCATTATCGATTTCTTTCTATTTTCTAAAATATCCATTAATGATTGAATAAATTCATTATTATCAACAGCAATATTTTTAGCAAAAAATAATTTTTCATAAGCAATAATATTTTCTTTTTTTTCTAGAAAATCATATGCTTCGTTTAAGATAGAAATAATTAAATTTGATAATTTTATTTTGATTTGCTCAGGATTACTTTCACCAGTTGTAATTGAATACATATAAAACTCATAAGCTTCTTCATAATTATTATTTTGAAATAAATAATCTCCTTTTTGTAAAAATAATGGATATAATTTTTTATTAACATTTTTACTAATTTTAGGGCTTACTTTAATTAAATCTTTATAAAATTGAATTTGATAATCGATTGAAAATTTGTTTTTATTATTATTAAACTCATTTAACATCTTGTCAGCAATAATATACTTTAGTGAATTTACTTTGTATTCTAAATCAAAATCATTTTTATAATTAACTTTATTTAAAGAATTTAATGAATAATCAAACTGATTATTTGAATAAAAAACTACTGCATCTTTATAAAACTTGTAAGGAATTTGGGATTTACTAAATTCAACCATTTTATCAAGTTTTGATTTATTATATATTTTATCGCTTAATTTATACAATTTAAATTCTTCATAAGAGTCAATATAATTTTTATTAAGCATTTTCATAAATGCTTTATCCCCAAGTGTCTTATTGCCTCCATAACCAACTCCAAACGAAAAAATAAGACCAATGTTTTCCATATTAAAATCATCTATTCTATTCAAGTTATTCGGTTCATTAATATTGTCTATTTTAAGTGAAGAGAAACGCAACTCAATTCCATAATGAAAATTAGATTTTTCATTATTATTTTTTGAAATAAAATTAAAGCCTAAACCCACATGATTACTAATCCCAGAACCATTTGCATCTATACCGCTACTATTGTAAAATGATGCACGAGCATAACCCTTAGATAAATATAAATAATTATAGTATCTAGGATTGACCTGCTTTATGAACGTACTGTTAACATTAAATTCATTAAATTCAGGATCTAAAAAATCTCCATTTGAAAATTCAATTTTATTAATATTTTTATATAATTTATATCCAAAACCAATGTGTATATCAATATTATTTTGAAAATCTTTTAAAAAATTATATCGTAAAAAATCTAATTCAAGAGTCACCATTTTTCTAAATTTTTTACTTGAAATATCTGGGAAATCTATATCAGTTGAATTGTAGGGATTATTTTCTAAGTTATCATTTTCAGATAAAAAATTATCTAATTCATCAAAATAGTTTAAACCACCATATTCATAGTACCCTAATCTAATATCATACGGTAAAAAATAAATAGGCTCTCTAAAAGTCATTTGTTTAAAAGTTTTCTTCCAAAAAGTCTCAAATCTTGTTGTAGCCCAATTTGATTCGTCAAGTTTTGCAAAACTAAAAAATAAAAAAATCAAAAATATTTTTTTCATACTATTTCATAAAAAGTATAATTTATTGTAACATGTATATTTAAATATATATTTAAATTTAATACTTGTTTAAGTATTATCATTGTTTATTATGAAAATTAAATTATATAAAATAAAATTAATTTTATTGCTAGTATCGTTTAGTTATTCCAATAGTGGTGCCTTTAGTATAAGTCGAATACATTATGATGGAGGAGGAGATTGGTATGCAAATAAAAGCTCTATACCAAATTTATTAAACTTTATAAAAAATAACACAAATATAAATATTAATACTAATGAGATTAATGTTAGAATTGGCGATGATTCGTTCTTTAAAAATAATTTTTTTTATATAACAGGTCATGGAAATATAAAGTTAAAATCAAAAGATATAGTAATTCTTAGAGAACATTTAATGAATGGTGCATTTTTACACGTTGATGATAATTATGGACTCGATAAATCATTTAGAAAACTAGTTAAAGAACTATTCCCTGAAAAAGAATTATCTTTAATACCAAAATCTCATGATTTATTTCATTGCTATTATTCATTTGAAAATGGTCTACCTAAAATACATGAACATGATAATAAACCCCCTCAAGCTTTAGGTATTTTTGAAAAAGACAAATTAATACTTTTATACACATATGAGTCTGATTTAGGAGATGGGTGGGAAGATAAAAGTGTTCACAATAATCCTGAAAATTTAAGACAAGAAGCTTTGAAAATGGGAACTAATATTATTATATATAGCATGATACAATAACTATGAATGAAATATTAAAAATCTTATCAAATTATCGCAAAAAAAGTGCATTTAGATTTTTTTTAAAAAGATTTAACGAACTGCTTATTATATTTGTTGCAGTATTTATTATTACAGCAATTTTTGAGAATATTTTTTATATTAAATCAACACTAAAGGAAAAAATTGCAATTATCTATATAAATTTATTTTTTATTTCTTTAAGCTATTTATTATTAAGATTTATAATACATTATTTTTCATTTTTCAACTTTAAAAATTATGACGCTATTGCAAAAGAAATTGGAAATACTAATAAAAAAATTAAGGATAAATTATTAAATGCACTACAAATTAATAATTTTAAAGATAAATCAAATTCAGATTTAAAAGAATATGCGATTCAAACAATTTATAAACAAATATTAAAAACCGATTTAATTAATTTTTC
>CENQ01129684.1_pt1 | contig 16899 bp, 10 predicted proteins | sample 356171 | NCBI WGS metagenome assembly CENQ01 (sample SAMEA2619802, study PRJEB7988) | marine metagenome | biome: marine biome (ENVO:00000447); feature: surface water layer (ENVO:00002042); material: "saline water (ENVO:00002010), including plankton (ENVO:xxxxxxxx)" | depth 5 m
GGATTATTGGTTTACCTAACTCAACCAGAAGTTGTTTCCTCATTGATTTGAGAGGAGCCGGGGAGATTTACCCCCCGGCCCCCTTGTATCATTCAGCCTAAATTAATGGCTGAAGAACTGCTACCGTTCCGCTGACCTCGTTTGCAACAATCAGCATTGGCGCTCCGTTGGGACTATCTGCTCCCGATACGAATGCCATTGCCTCAGGCGAGACATGGTCGTGCATATACACATACTGTTCGAAGAACGGTTCGGCGGGGTCAGTGACGTCATAAATCATCACTCCGCCTGATCTCTCCAAAGCGACGAATGCGAGGATTCTACCAGCAAATTCACCAGTGATGACGCCTTCAGGTTCAGAACCCTTGTCGTCGTTCCTTTTTGCTGTGTATGAATTCAACCACTGATCGTTCACTGCCATTAGGTGCTCGACCTCGTCGCCGCTATCCCAGACCTGTACGAAGTCCCCATTGCTGTTATACTCCCATATCGAGAAAGACCTGGCGCCGTAACTGCAAATGAAGTCTATGTCTCCGTCACCATCTGTGTCCCCACAGTCATCAGCGGTGGTCGTCTTCAAGCGGCCTAGATCGGCATCTGAAACGCCATTCGGGAAGGCAGTCGCATCTAGATTTAGATCCTCGGCTCTAACCTCTTCGGAGTATCCATCATAGTCCCTTGCATCTCCCTCGTTGGCAGAGACGTAGTAGGTTGTTCCGTCACCAGCTACGAATGAGGTCATCGCATCGGGCTGGTACATTCCCTTGACGTTGTCCCAGCTCTGGAAGTTGACTCCTCCGTCCTTGTCACTAAGATCAAGTGATAGTGTTGAGTAATCCTTGAATCCGAGGGCATGGATTCCTGTTATAGTGTTAGTCGATAGGTCGAGGGTAGCGACTGCGTTGTTCTCCTGCATTACTATTGTTGCAGTCGAGTCGTCTCCAGCAACGGCGATGTACTCCGGCTCTAGGTCTTGGGCCACTGTGGCACCTGGACCGAATAGCCTTACTCCGTTAGCTTCCAGAGTAGCCATCTGTGAATTGAAGGATGTGAATCCGACCTGCGTTGCTGTTAGGCTTGTAGTATCGGATACATCAATCACTGTAACTGAGCCAACTGGATCGACGACGTAGTCATCGTCTGGCTCTCCCTCATTGGCGACCAAAGCCTTGGTTCCGTCGTTTGTGAAGGTGATCATGTCAGGTAGTGCTCCTGCTGTGACTGAGCCAACAAGAGTCCCATCGGTATCAAAGAACATTGCGAGTCCATTGTTCTGCTTTGGGTCGACCGCTACTGCTACTCCGACTAGTCCGTTAGAGCTGACTGCCACGCTGTTTGGCTCTCCGTTGGTAATCACGAGTCTGTAGTGGAGTGTTGGCATACTCGGTGTGCTCATGTCTATGATATCTACCGAACTGTCCTCAGCATTTACCACGAAGGCCCTTTGAGAAGTTACGTCGTAAGCTGGCACTTCCGCGTATCCCTCACACTCATCCTCTCCCATGTCACAATCAATTGGTGCTGAGTGGAAGCTTCCGACTAGTGACCATGTGTAAGTGGAATCATAAGCCCGGATAGTGGTGCTGTCGGGGCAATATTCTACCAAAGCAAGCTCGTCAGCTGCTCCGTCTCCTGCGAGACAGTGGACTAGGTCCTGTCCGTCTGCTCCAGGGGCACCATCTGCGCCTGTAGGGCCTACTGGACCGGTACTTCCGGTCTCACCAGGCTCTCCTTGTTCCCCTTTCTCTCCAGGGAGTCCTGAGTCTCCGTTGGCACCATTGGAACCATCCTCACCGGGTGGACCAGTGAGGCCTCGGAATCCCCTTTCTCCATCCTCTCCATCTGCGCCATTGCAGACGGCGTGAGTTTCATCCCTCTCTGCAGTATCCAGGTTTCCGTTTTCATTGTCATCTATCCCAATGTGGATCAATATTCCGCCATCAGGACATTCATTTGTTGAGGCGGGCTGGAGATCGACTAAACTGGTATCGACCTCTACATCCGTATCTCCGCCTACACAGCCCGCTAGGACTGAAGTCATCATTAACAGCATTAAAGCTGTACTCATCGTCTTATTGTTAATCATAGTATCAACTATTTATTCCCAGAATACAATACTTACATATCATGTACCCACGTATACTATTTTGAAAATTGAAAACTATTCTCTACTATATTCATTGTATAGTTCATCTCGTATTATGTTACACAATACCTCTGTATTGTTTTACATCTGATATACTCTGGAGAAGTTCAATGAAATTTACAGGTTTGAGTAATTAGTTGTTAAGTCATCGATGATAGTTTGTACAGTATCTGGAATAATTATACAATACATGATTCCGACATCGTGTTCCGAGGGTTTTGACTTGCTTTCACATGGAAAGGTTGCGTACTGTGCCTCTACCGGTTTCGCCACATTTTGCCGTCAATATTTATTCTATAGCGCTCTGGAAATGAGCCCTTTTGCCCATGTAGATATGGGTTTTTTTGCGAGTTTGTGACTAGATAATTCGGAAATATGGGAAACTTCCCTATTAACCCAATAAGGAATCTTGAATTTTGTATCAATCGAGGGAATTTCTATTTCCGCTAACCATAGGCCTTCATTATCCCCAAGGAACCGATCGACTTCCCAAGTCAGGCCGTCAAAATCGATATACCTCCGTATTTTCTCAATATTTGGCCAAACATTTGATTCAACGGTCGCTTTTGCATCATCGATTTCGATTTGCCACTCCAATTCAATACAAGAGTAATTCTTTCTTTTACCCTTGATAGTTAGCCAGGCCGTATTTCCATTTATAATTCGGATTCGAACCGTGGGTCTTTTACGAGAAAGTGCCTTACTGATTGCGTCTGACAAAGATTGGGATTCTACGGTCACTGTAATACGATTAGAAATTGTCAGATTTCTACCATCGAAGGAGTAGGCTTTCTTGGGGAGGTACCACTGTTTAATCGAATATTCTAAGCCTTGAGGCAAATCTTCTGGATCCTTGATGGAGAATTTTCTTTCGGTTTCTACTACTAATTTGGACATTTCAATCCACCTATATCCCTCAAAAAAGTCCAAATTAGGCATCATTGAAAATTAGCTCTTTGACGACTGGGAAAACCTCATTCCAGATTGATTCTGAGACCTCAGGTTTAGGCTTACTTGTTGATATCGAAAGGAAACCCCTGTCTTCTGCGAATCTATCGAATGCATACTTTAGCTTCGACTGGTATTCTAAGAAAGACAATGTGGGTATGGTGGAGAATCCCAGATCCATACCGCTTTCAAATCTGCTCAAAGTCCCTACATTGCCACTGTAGATAACCCTCTGGAGCAATCTCCTAGGCCCGGACTTGAGGAGGATGGTAAGATCCGGATCAGGCGCGTTGGAGTAGAGGTTCATACTCCAATCCATATCTACTCCTCGAAGGGATTCTCTGATTACAGGCGTGAAAATGTAGCGATCGGCAATCACAACGAAGCCAGCATCAAGGGAGGGTTTGATGAGGTTTTCAATTTGATCCATTAAATCTGTCGCGTAAAGCAGCGCCCTTGTTTTTGGGCCGAAGTCATGGATATCCTTGTTTCCTGATTTAATCAGGTCACCTAATATTTGTGACCGTGCTAGTCCGGTTATTATGACAGGAACTCCATTGGCCTCTAATTTCTGGCGTAGAGCCTCCGCATGTGTTGAGCGGCCAACGTGGTCTGGTCCCTCGAAAACAATCAATCGTCCAGTGCCCAAGTTTTTTCACCTCAATGTTACTTTTTCGTGGAAAAACCCAATGTCTCGTTCATCCTATCCTTAGGGTCCAATATGGATATCGAATTGATGTCAAATTTTTCATTTACGATTTCCCTAACTGACCTCAGAACCTCAGGAATTGTTCTGTCTGCATCTATTTCTACCATTCTTCCAGATTGTGTTAGGCTATCGTAGATTTCTCTCTGTCTTCCTTGCAGCAATAGATATGATTCGAATGGATCTTCTGACAGATTCATATCCATTCCAGCCTCGTAGTACTTCAGTTGTGACCTCCCCTTATTTATCCTTGAAAGCGATACGTCTGGACTTACTTTGAAGTACAGTGTGAGGTCGGGGTCTCTGGCGAAACTGTAGCATTTCTCTATTCTATCTGTGTCAATTCCCCTTGCTCCGTCCCTTGCCAATGCTGTGAATTTGTACCTGTCACAGACTACTATACCTCCGACTTCTATCAGCGGTTGAATCTGCCTCTCATATCTGTCTGCAAAGTCTGCAGCGTGTATTAGGTGGAATGTTTCTGGTTTCAGTCTCTTTTGCTTCTTTGCCTTCTTGGTCGACGATGCAACCAATGGGCTTGAGTTCCATTCAGTATGGTGTACCGGTGCTCCCAGGGACCTGAGCCATTCGACCAATAAGTGGGCCTGAGTGGACTTACCACTTCCATCAAGCCCCTCTACTGCAATCAGAACTCCTTTGGCCATCATAAATCCTCAATTGTAACCCAATCACCAGTCATGGCATGGTGCCAGACCTCAGATAAGCGAATTAGATTGTAAACAGTCCTTTCCATCCTGTTTATTATTTTTAGATGCAAAATTCTACCTTCCCTACCCCCGACTGTTTTACCCTTCAATTCAAGTATTATTCCATTAGTCTCATTGGTAATTTCACGAAGCTGTTCAAAGTGATTTTTGCAGAAATCTAAATCTATATCAATTAATTCTACCATAGATGAGAATACATGATTATCGATTTCGACTAAATGCGTATTCATTTTGCGGATGGTAGATATGAGATTCTCTGAGATATTTTCACTCAATTGTTTATTTTTTAGGATTATATTTGCCGTGTTTCCTACATCTCGGGCATGTCTAACTGTCCTCTCAAGAACATCAACCGCCCTCATGTACGATGCTATTACTCGAAGATCCTTCGATAGTGGTTGATTCAATGTAAGTATCAGGAGTAAATCGTCCGATAGCTCTGACATGAGTTTTCTTGCCCTATCTCGATTTCCTTGGATCTCAGTAAAACTATCATTGCCCTCCAAGGTTTCCATCGCTAGTTCATATGTCTGACGTCCGAGTTTTCCAAAATCCCTAATCCTATCAGCAACGACCGCTATACGGTCATCCAATCCTGTTCTTACCGGGGCCATAATATCAACCAAACCTTCCTGTAATGTATCTTTCAGTTAGTTCATGATCAGGATTCTGAAAAATCTTTTCGGTTTTCCCGAACTCGACAAGTCTCCCTAAGAACATGAAAGCCGTGTAATCGGACACTCTTTGTGCCTGAGACATTGAGTGGGTAACTATCACTACTGTGAAATGCTCCTTAAGTTCGAGAATTAGGTTTTCTATCTTAGCTGTGGCTATTGGATCTAGAGCCGAGCATGGCTCATCCATGAGGATTATATCTGGCTCGACTGAAATCGTTCTAGCAATGCATAATCTCTGTTGTTGACCGCCAGATAAACTAGTGCCGAGTTCATGCAACCTATCCGAGACCTCTTCCCAGAGTGCTGATTTAATCAGCGAGTTCTCAACTATCTCATTCATTTTCCTCCTAGATGGACTGTAGTGCAGCTCGACTCCATAAGCAACATTATCAAAAATTGATTTTGGGAACGGGTTTGGCTTCTGGAAGACCATTCCAATTTTTCTTCTTAGCCTTACTAAGTCAGTAGAAGGTTGATTGATATCCTCTCCATCATAGAATATCTGTCCATCATAATTACAGATTGGGATAAGATCATTCATCCTATTGAGGCATCTCAACAAGGTTGACTTACCACACCCAGAAGGTCCTATGAATGCGGTAACTGAATTCTTTTCTATTGGAACCGACACATCATAAATTGCTTGAGCTGAGCCGTATTTTAGATTAAGTCCCTTCACTTCAATGTGTGGAGTGCCGTCAATATTCAAATCAGTGGTCGATACTATGTTATCCCTGTCAATATCGAACGATGATTGATCCTTATTTTCTAACTTCATTTCACTTTCTAATTCATTTTCAGTCGACATTTAATCACCATCTATGCGTTTGAGAATTTTCTGTAATGTGCCCTAACCAAAATCGCCACCGAATTCACCATGACTAGAGTCCCCAGCAACACCAAGGAGGCTCCTGCGGCCGCGACTTTGAATCCCTCCTCTGGTTGATCGGTCCATGTGTAAACCTGGACTGGGAGAACTGTGTACTTCCCACTAGGGTTGGAGCCCCAGTTGGTATATGATGTAGGGTCAGCAGTCATAATTGGCCGATCGGCCCACATAGGCAGTTCTGTCAGAGCGACTTCAAGCCCCGGGATCCAAGAAATAAATCCATCCAGGGTAGGCAGTACTGTATAGTCTACGTAGTAGAATGGATCAGGTTCTTGGAAAACAGAAGTTACTGCACCAACGAGTATCAGGGGAGCGGCCTCGCCCATTATCCTCGACATTGCTAGAATAGTACCCGTCATCATCCCAGGCATGGCATGAGGAAGGACATGGTCCTTAATGACCTGCCACTTTGTACACCCAACACCAAAGGCCCCTTGACGGAGAGAGGGGGGGACTGCCCTAAGTGCCTCTTGGCTGGAAATTACGATTGTAGGCATTGCCATTGTAGCCATCGTTATTCCAGCGGTGAGTATAGTCCCTCCAAGACCTAAGCCGAATCCTGAACTGGATGAGCAAAGAGCAAGTCCAAATAGGCCGAAAACTACTGCAGGAACTCCTGCTAGATTGGTAACTAAGGTTTGAATGGCAGATTGCCAGAAATTCTTCGGAGCATATTCCTCCAACCAAATAGCGCCTCCAATTGAAACTGGGATTGCAAAAAGCATTGTGTAACCCACAACATAAACGCTGCCCCAGAAGGCCGCCCTAAGTCCCGCTCTGTATGGTTGCTGTGAAGGAAAGTTTGAGAATACGAATGAATTAACTACCTCGAATGGTATTGTGAAGAATGCAATTATCGTCACGACTGAAGCAACGAGTATCCATCCATCTCTTCCCATAACAACTCTCTTGACTCTGTCCTCATTAATATCCGTTGAACGGGTGAGTTGGGATGCTCCCTGGATAAGGCGTTTGAAAGCGGAGGCGGCCATAAGCAAACATATTGACCCTATTATGAAACCACTATTGAAGACCCATCCAATTGCTACAAAGTAGCAGGTAATTGTAACAATTAGCGAGGCCCCCTCAGTGAATCCCTCAGATGGCCTGACTCCCTCTTCCGGCCTCAGGCTCCATATCGACCAAACACTCGCAATCACTCCTAATGTAGAAAGAAGAGTGATCGACATCCCAATTGTGAGCAGGAACAATATGAATATCAGATATAATTCTGAAGATATTGTGGATGATATGATGAAAATACCAAACAGAAGTACGACTATTCTGAAGACTAGTGAGACGATTCTACCTATCAATTCTGAGGAGTAAATTATGTATGACCATCCACTAATCTCCTTGTCATTGAATCCCAATTCACGATCTAATCTGGATAATAACTTCCTAAAAATAGAAACAATTGCCCCAGGCCTAATCATCGCCAAAGTGCTTATAATTAGCAAGGAGAAGGCAATAATTTCTTCCAAAGGGAACGGATCTTCGTATGAATCGAGACCTGATTCATAACTAGCAGGGAGTCCGCAGAAACCAGACCATACTTGGGGTTGGAGCAATAGTCTTGATTCGTAGCACCAATCATCCGCGTGTGTAGGAGGGTTATTGTTGAATTCCTTTGCTCTGAGGCAATCAGCCTCGGCTCTCTCTGGGAAATCGTCTTTGTACGTCTCATCACACATTCTACCCTCTGCGGAAATTACATGGTTCCAAATCTCCAATAATTCCGATAGTGCAGTATCATCAATAGCGCATTGCTCTGAGGAAGGTGATTGTTCGCAGGATTCCAAATTGATTCCCAAGTAGTGCGATAATGTCTCAGAGGATGTTAGAGAAGAATTTAGTTGAGCATGAGAGAATTTCGACCAAAGGGCGCCAACGTTGTGGCCCTGTCCATCAATTAGATTCTTTATGCCATCGTTATCTATGTCATCATCGGCAACTTGATCATGGATTCCATCGAAATTCTCGTCTATCATCCATCCTTCATATCCGATTACCGGAGAATCCGGACATTGAGCATCCCCTCCAATAATTGGATTCAAGAGATTATCTCCATCTATGTCGCTATCACACCAGTCCCTGATGCCATCATTATCTTGATCACCATCATCAATAATCCTCGAATTAAACCATGTTTCAAAAGGACCGAGAATAAACTCTCCTACTTCCTTGTATGAGCTCTCCCTCGCATCACTTGGAGGTCCACCTATCTGTGAGAATACCACTGTGTAGTTCATGCGATGCTCGAGTGTCAAAACCCCAAGACCGGATTGACCTACCTGAGCGGGATGTAGGATAATTGAGTCGACTTTTTCACCATCTCGCAAATACTCACCAGATGAAGTTAATTCTAGAGTTATCCTATCGCATGCAGAACAATCTGAAGTTAGCGTGATTGATAAATCTGCGTGCATATTCTTTGAGGTTCCGGAGACTGCTCTGAAATCGTAACCACCCGAATGAGACAATTCATACACATCATACAATCCTGTTAAGCCATTTTCCAAGATAAATTGGGCAACTTCGGCACGAGTGCAGAATTCCGGTTGCATATCCCCTAGTACCGATGAGGGATTGAGTATTGATTCAGGAATATCCGACCTGCTGAAATTTTCCCAACCCCAACCAGTGGTATACCTATTTTCTTGCCATAGGGAGTAATTGTAAACGTGAACGACATCCATCTCGTCGGAGATATCGGTATCTATCCAGATGTCTCCATTGGATTTGAAGATTGGTTCTACTGAGCTATGATAAATCCAAAGCTTGTCATTATTCCAAACTGGGTGTCTATCTTCTCCGACAAATGGATATAATTCCGCTATTGCGGTTGTGAAGTCAGTTTCTGAGGTCACAGGCTCCCACCTTAGCCCCTTCCATACATACTGTGCATAGTCATCAGATGTGTCTATCCAAAAGTCCCCAAGTCTCGGAGTTGGAGCTACATCTCTAACGAAAATGTCCACTCTCTCATCTTCTAGAGGATCAAATGTGACAGGGGTTCTCTCATTCCAGGGAAGTAAGTAAGAAGGATTCCATGAATCATATGGAGCGAAACTATTGGACATCAGCCCTTTATCGCAAAGGTATCTTTGAATGTCCCTGGACCTATCGAAATAGATGGGATTACCATCGTCGTTTTGAAGAATTCCATTATCATTGTATGCTTCAAATTTTACTTCCGTCCATTCCGCTCTTAGAGTTACATTGGAGCGATCTCTTTTCGGGTCATCGAGAACCCAATCGTCATTCCATGTTTCAACATTCCATGATTTAACAGTCTCTGAGACCGCTTTGTTTTCTTCAATTCCGATTACCTCTGTTTCAGTCTCTGGGACGTATGCCTCGCTGTATATTCTGGTAACCATAGTCGCAAGGATAAGGGCACAGATCAGCGATATTGAGATAAATCCAGCTCTACCGGCCTTGGCGACTCTATCCCTCCTCTTTCTTGATCTTATAGGGAGCTTAGAGACTCCAAATAAACTGAATTTTTCGGTCAATCGTATTCCTCCCTGAATCTACGCATAATTCTCTGGCCAATGATATTCAAACCAAGCGTGATTATGAATAGATATAGCCCTACAGCGAACATCGAATAGTAAGCTGAAGTTCCTGCCGGAAGGTCTCCTTGAATCTTCTTAGCGATGTAAGCTGTCATAGTTTGAGATGAAAGGAACATATTCTTTGTGTAGTAAGCCGCTGTACCAACAGAAAGAGTGACTGCCATAGTCTCACCTATAGCCCTTGAGAATGCCAATATTATGGATGCCAGTATTCCCGAAAGTCCGGATGGAATAACGACTTTGAAGGTAGTTTCTACAGGGGTAGCACCTAAGGCGTATGATGCCTCCCTTAGATTATTTGGAACGGATCTTAAGGCATCCTCAGAAAGACTGGCTATTAGAGGGGTAATCATTATTCCAACAACCACTGCTCCATTGATTGGATTGAAAGGTTGAGGGTCTTGGGCCATCCACCCCCAGTCAACTAATATGCTTCCGATATCCATTACTATTGGAGAGATAACAACGAATGCGAAGAATCCGTATACTACGGATGGTATACCTGCTAATATCTCGAGAATTGGTTTGACTATGTTGGCAGTCCTTGGGCTAGCATATTCTGAAAGGAAGATTGCCGTTCCAAGTCCAAGTGGAATTGCTATGAGTAGGGCTCCAAGAGCTACTTGCAGAGTAGTTTGAAGAAGTGCGTTAACCCCGATACTTAGATTATCAGTGACCGTGACAACTGAGACGGTCCTTATGTCGGTCCTCCACAGGGTCTGAGTCAAGAACTCCCCTAAACTCCCATCAACTCTAGCAACCAAATCGAAGAAGCTGGTTACTAGAGCCACTAGTGTTATTACAAGCAATAGGGCTTTGAAATCTGAGTCAAGATATGCCATTCTCTGACTCGCCCAATTATATTGTCTGGTCTGTCGAATATGTTCTCCAATGAAAATCCATAGATCATAGAGTGGATGGGCAATTAATGCAATAAGTAGGAGATAGGGGTTAAGAAGACCCAAGAATAGTAAGATCAACACTCTATTTAGTTGTCTGAGTTTCAGGGTGTTTGTCGGATTAAATTTGACCTCGGAAACCTCTATTTTGTTAATCTTCTTTAGTGTACGATTTCTAGTATCTGACATAGTCACTCGTAGAAGTAATAGTGAAAGTCCGAAAGAAATCAAATGCCCAGTCTGAATCTCGTGTGTTGGCTCGATTGTGAGCCACGAAAGAGCTAGGGCGAAGGCCATTGGGCTGGTCGGAAATTTCTTCCTTGAAGCCCATAGGAGGATAATTACGATGCTATTAATCAGAAGGAGATATGAAAGAGTGGACTGTGAAAGAGGAGTCAAAAAGGCTAACGAACCTACGGAAACCAGTACCGTCGAGAATGAAGTAAGAGGAGATAAAACGGAGTCTATATGCTCCACGGAGAGCCTTGAAAGCCAAAGGGGCGAGAATATGTTCATCAGTACTGCTAGAATTGTCAGAACCCCTAAAAAGAGGCCGAATCTATCTACATTAGGCACTCTAGGATCTGGGTCATAGGCATTGGGGATCCCGTCATTGTCCATATCAGGGTCTCTGTAATTGTCGAATCCGTCATCATCAATATCATCATCAAGATCTGCTCCCCTTTCATCAACACCAACGTTTGGTTTGCCATCACCATCAACATCTAAATTTGCTTTATCGGAACCAGCCCAGGTGATAACTACCCAATCGCGCTTGAGGTCTGTATCGACTTGATGGAGAATCAATGCACCTTCATTTTCCCTCAATACACCTAATGGAATATATGCATCCCGGATATCTTCTCCTTCAGACTCAGAGTAATTGTGTTGTGGGTTATTGTCTAAATAAGTCAGGATGTAGCCTCTTTTTTCGTGAGCCGTCCAATTACCGGTGAAATCGCCGTTTTCATCTAAGATCGCCACTCCAGCGGAATCTCTGTCTCGTTCGAAAACAACAAGTGGTTCGCCTAATTTAATCAGAGATTCATTATCCCAGTCAACTATACAGAGGCTATCGAGATAGAAGGGGTCTGTTATTGAGCCATCACTGTAGTTTGCAGCTTCCCATAAATCCGATTGCACTCCTTCAGACCAATCATCAGGGGGATCGAACATGTCCGCCCCACAGCCAAAAGCTTGGTAGAAGGGTACTGACTTGGAAACAAGAACGTAAATTATTCCTGCAGTGACAAGTACAACTGAGATTGCCATCGAGAAAAGAACTGCACTCGGGGCGCCTGACTCTATTCTCGAGGCGATTTTCGAGAGCTCGAAATCTCTGAATCGCATACTAGACATTAGTATCGACTCGAGGCAAACCTATAATTTTCAAAATATATACTCTATTGAGTTGGCCCCGCCCGCCCCTCTTGGGACGGGCAGGGTTTACGTTCCAATCAGAAATGCATTACACGTTCCAATCAGGAATTCATTACGTTCTCAACGCGCATCCAGGTGTCCTGCCATGCGGCTGAGGAACCAGACAGTGGGACATAACCCACGCCATTGACGATCTCATCTCCCAAGGGGCTGAAAGCATACCTTAGGTAATGATAGACTTCGTCCATGTACTCGTTGTTTACGTTGATGTAAATCGCCCTGGTAAGGGGATTGTAGCTGCCATCTGCGATTGTCTCGGCACTTGGGGCTACGAAGTCTCCTGCATCGTTCTGGATAGCCAAAGCAGATAGTGCGTCCTGCTCTGCTACGTAGTAGGCATACCCGAAGTATCCTATAGCGTCGCCGTTGGACTCGAGGTAGTTTACGACTACCTCATCCTCAGCGCTGTTGGTGTATCCATCTGGTCTGTTGAGGTCAAATGTCTCACCGTTGTCTGAATCGGTCAGCATTGCGCCCATGAAGAACTCGTAGGTACCTGACTCTGAGTCGGCACCAGCGATCTTAATCTCCGAGGACGGGCAAGACGGGTCTAACTCGCTCCAAAGGTGAGTAGCATCATTTCCATCGCTGTTAGGAAGGGAGTTAGCGTCCCATCCGGTTGCTACTAGCTCAGCGGCTGTGTAGTCGCTGTAAATCCATCTAACCTGGTCGGTTGTTAGACCTCCCATGCCTGAGACACATATATCTGCGGCTCCACCCTTTTTGACGACCACTGAAAGACCATCAAGTCCTACGGGTAACTGAGTCACTGTAATCGATGTATCTCCTACCAGACAATTGTATGTGTATCCGTCGTCAGTAGATGCTTCGGTACTCTTCCATCCACGAGACATATCTCCAATCATCACCTTGGTTCCTTTCTCGGAGTTGTCACAGACTCGGCCTGCACCAGCGCCACTTCCGCCACCCTCGATCGTTAGGGTGTAACCTGGACATAGGCTGTTAGTTCCTGAATAGGCGTCTGCCCATCCGTTCATTACTGGGAATACGGTACTAGATCCTGCGACAGTTATTGTCTGATCAGATCCACACCAATACGCGGTCTTCTGTGCTGGTGTCCATACGTGGTCGTGGTAAAGCTTGGCTATCCTTTGGATTTCCATGCTTGCGTCTCCTCCTGCGGTAAGTGGGACGTATCCTACTTGCTCTACTAGAGAGTCACCTACATCGGAAAAACCGAACTCGATGAATGGCAAGGTCATTGCCAGGTCTGTAGGATCGATATTCAAATTCATGTAGATGAATCTTCCAAGTGGGTTGTAAGTTCCATCGGCAACAGTTGTTGGAGATGGAGCGACATAATTTCCTGCATCATTCTTGATTGCAACTGCAGTTAGCTTGTCCTGGTTAGCCTTGTAGTAAGCGTATCCGAAGTAACCGATAGAGTCGGCATTAGACTCTAGGTAGTTCACGACTACCTCGTCCTCGGCACTATTTGTGTAACCATCAGGCCTGTTGCTGTCGAAGATCTCTCCATTATCTGCATCTGAAAGCATTGCATCCATGAAGAACTCGTAGGTACCTGACTCGGAGTCGGCACCGGCGATCTTGATCTCGGCTGAAGGGCATGCTGGGTCTAGCTCGCTCCATAGGTGAGTAGCATCGTTGTTGTCGCTGTTTGGTAGGGCCATTGAGTCCCAACCTGTCGCAACAAGTTCAGCTGCTGTATAATCACTGTATATCCATCTGACTTGGTCAGTTGTTAGACCTCCTATTCCTGAGATGCATATATCTGCAGCTCCTCCTTTCTTCACTACGACAGAAAGTCCGTCTGCGGCTATAGGGAACTGTCCAGCACTGCGTGATGTGTCTCCCTTCAGGCAGTTGTAAACCCATCCATTGGATTCGACGGTGGCCTCGGATGCCTTCCATCCCCTGGACATATCGCCGATCATAACAGCTGTACCTTTCTCGGAATTGTCACATACTCTTCCAGCTCCGGCTCCGCTTCCGCCGCCTTCGATTGTCAGAGTTGTATCACAGGCAGTCTGGTATACTTCTGCCCACAGGTTGGCTACTGGGAAAACTGTGGAAGAACCAGCAACACTGATTGCTCCATCTGGCCCACATACGATTGATGAAAGGTCTACACCTCCTTCTGCCCCTGCCCTAGATAGCATGAGGAGTTTATCGTTATCTGGTATGACAACGTATCCTGTGCTTGCGACTAATGCAGATCCACTGTCAGAGAGCCCGAAGGCCAGGAATGGTCTTGTCTTCTGAAGTGCCTGAGCATCAACGTGCAGGTTCATGTATATCCTGCGCGCTAGAGGATTGTAGTCCCCGTTTCCAACTGTTTCAGTGTCTGGGTGAACCATCTCTCCATCGGAATTCTCTACTGCGGCTGCTGAAAGAGCGTCCTTGTTAGCATCATAGTAGGCATATCCGAAGTAACCAATTGCTTCTTCGTTTGACTCAAGGTAGTTTACTACTACCTCGTCTTCTGCGCTGTTGGTGTACCCATCCGGCCTGTTGGCGTCAAATGTTTCTCCATTGTCATGGTCAGAAAGAACTGTTTCCATGAAGTACTCGTAAGTACCAGATTCAGAGTCAGCACCAGATATCTTAATTTCAGCATTTGGACAAGATGGATCTAACTCGCTCCAAAGATGAGTAGCGTCATTATTGTCGCTGTTGGCGAGAGAACTCGAGTCCCATCCAGTCGCGGTTAGCTGAGCCGCAGTGTAATCACTGTATATCCATCGGAGCTGGTCAACGGTTAGACCGCCCATTCCGGACACACATGTGTCGGCTGCTCCACCCTTCTTCATTACCACAGAAAGGCCATCAATTGCAACATCTATCTGAATAGCAGATCTAGATGTGTCGCCCTTCAGGCAATCATAGGTGAATCCGTCATCGGTAGATGCCTCAGAGGATTTCCATCCCCTGGACATGTCTCCAATGTCGACTGGTGTGCCTTTTTCGGAATTTGCACATACCCTACCAGCACCTGCTCCGCTTCCGCCGCCTTCTACGGTGATTGCGACGCCGTTGCAGTACTTCTGGTAGGCCTCGGCCCATAGGTTAGCTACTGGGAAAACTGTGCTAGATCCCGCTATCGATATATCTCCGGTCGGGCCGCACTGAATGGTGCTGGCATCGAAGCCTGCTATTCCGTCAAAGTCGGTGCTCGTTGGCTCTTCGTCATACTCACAAGAGCCGTCATCGACAGTCGCTACTGAGTCGTAGTTATTCGCATCGGAATCCATGCATCCCATGAGATCATCTGTACCGCCGTTGTTACCGTTGTTGTCGGTATCATAAGTACATGAGCCATCATCCGATGTGGCGCTTGGGTCGTAGTTATTCGCCGCATCGTCGGTGCATCCCATTATGTCGATGGGTGCCGGCACATCATCGCTATCGTCTGAACCACCGACGCAACCAGCCAGGGGCAGCGTCAGCATCAGTAAGGTCATTATCCAAAATTTCAATTTGTCATTCAAGAGTTTCATCTCCGTTAAGCCGTCCGTGCAGCGTATTGACCATGAAATAGTGCGGCATAGTCACAATAGCCCAGAATATTCTAAATATACTATATATTTGAATGACTATATTTGTAAATGGCACAATTTAGAACGATATATGTGCCGAAGAGGGTATTGAACCCGACTAGGCCTATTCCTATTTAGGGAATCTCAACCTAAATTTACTTCGTTAGATTTTCTGTGATTGTGAATATTAATTAGTATCTCAGCCATATCTGAGGAGTAAGCACAAATCCTCCTAAGAGATTCCGATAGCCTGTCTTGATACAGGGCATTTACTCTTCCAACGTCACTGCTCCATAACTCTGCCTCGAATGCCTCCAGAGAACTTATTGCTGAATTGAGATGCTTCTTTGCCTCATGGACCTCAGATATCCTATTTTTCCTAAAATTCGATATCAAGAGTTTCATTGAATTCTGCCATATTGGAATTATCGAAAGCAGTACCGAATCATTGGGTAGTTCATCACCTTCAAATTCACTAATCAGATTACTTATTCTGAAAGAGTGATCCCCCATCCTTTCAAACGTCCTTACCACTCTTGAGAATTCGGCGGCTTCCCATCTATTAGTCCCCATTGACTCCTCTAACCTCGAAGATTCAAGAATTAAACCAACCTGCCTCTCCATGAGGAACCTGAGAGCATCGATCTCTTTCTCTCTTTCTTCTGCATCATCCAGGACACTTGCTTCATGCCCTGCCAATACATCAGAAATATCTCTGATTTGGCTCGAGATTAGTAGGTACATCCTGTTTATTGTCGAATACAGTGGCATCTCTGAAGGATTTAGTAGACTCAACATTTCGATTTTATTATTATCTTCAGTGGTGATTTCAATCCCCCTTGTTGACTGGATAAAGGACCTGAATATTCTGCGGTTTTCTCTGTCAAAACCACCCTTTGTTCTAATTCTTATCAGCTGTGCCCCTGAGAGATAAGCCCCTATCAAGTGGTCGAGTATGAACTCATCAGGAATCTCCGTTAGGTTAATCTCAACTTCTCTCCTTATTTTTATTGATGAAACCTCAGGTATTATTCGAAGATTTCCCGAAGGCCTCCATTCTACTCTGACTTGGTCTTTCGCAACAAGTCCATGGCCTGTAACCCATTTCTTAGGTAAGCTGACTATATATGTCGAGCCTCCAGTTAACTGCAGCCTCCTGACCTCAGATTTGTCTGAGGGGATGTCTTTCATGGCTCATTCGCACGGACGGCGAAATATATACCTTTCATAGGCTCGCAGTGCTCGTATTCTATATCTTACAATATACACTATATAATATTGGGCCTATATGCCCTATCTATTTGACCTCTATAGACGGAGCCGATAATGTGGCTCGTCCTGATTCTTGCAACTGCCGTTTGTGCCTA
>CENQ01022408.1_pt1 | contig 16805 bp, 26 predicted proteins | sample 356171 | NCBI WGS metagenome assembly CENQ01 (sample SAMEA2619802, study PRJEB7988) | marine metagenome | biome: marine biome (ENVO:00000447); feature: surface water layer (ENVO:00002042); material: "saline water (ENVO:00002010), including plankton (ENVO:xxxxxxxx)" | depth 5 m
AAAAAAAACCCCGATCCCGAACCCCGAAAGGACAATCAAAAAACGGGATTCAGGACCGAGGTAAAGGAGTCTTTAGCTGACTAGATCGGAGTACGGAATACTCGCAAGATAATTTATATCTTCATCCTTGAGAGCTTCTTCAATCTTGTCTCTATAACTAAGCACTAGCGACTGAGAGTAGTAAAGACGATTTGATAAATATATATAGTTTTTCATCTCCCATTTATTAGGATCGATTAAAGCATCGCAGATGCCTTGTACTGTCCAAAATCTCGCACAATCATTCATGGATACAGCGTTTGGGTGTGCGTCTTTAAAAGTAGAATCACCAAAACAAAATTTTCGGTGCTCTCTTTCTTGTTTTAAATTATCTTTAAAAAGTATTTCTCTATGTGGTTTCGTCATATTATTTAAAAAGTAAAGTTTATCAAAAGCTCTATTTACATTTTTTATAATTTCTTTTTTCTTCTTGTCTGGCATTTGCCTATCTCCTTTATTTAACATAGGTATATTATGAAGTAATAAAAGATAATATGCAAGTAATTTATTTGTTGATTTATACAAAAATTTAGTTTACCATTAACTTGTGTTTAGAATTTAAAAAGGAGATTACAGAAAAATGGAACACGATTTTTTTAAAAATATTTACATAATAGATGATGGTACATTGGATACAGTGGTTTACGTTTACGGCAAGGAATTTCGTTACGACAGAGATTATCATTTACAGTTTCCGACAACAGATCTTTTTTTAGAAAATGTGTTTCAGGAACATCGCGATCATGTTCGTGACACAATTATGATGGACCACATGAGCCTCACTTTAATTCAAAATTTAAAAGAATGGTGCAAGGCCGAAAATATAAAATATCAAAGTGCCGATGATATTCTACACTCAGAAGACTTAACGGAAAGTCAAAAACAATGGCTGACGGATTACATAAAAATCTGGGAATTAATAAACAATTAATTTAAAAAGGTAGTGAATAATGAGTAAAAAATTAACAGCAGAACAAATAGAAGACAGACTGCGTCAAGTTGAAGGCCGATACTATAAAGGTAACAAACAAGATGAGTATTGGTGGAGGGTGAGTGGAGATGTTCATCCGACAGACAGACGACTATGGACAATGTATAACAATATGCTTAATAAAGTGAAAGAGAAAGAAAAAGTTAGTCTCGATAAAGTGAAACACTGGCTCGGTAACGATTGGTCCTTTGATGATATTTGCGAAACCTTTCAAGACTTAGCCAATGGCGACTATAAGCCAGAGCAGTTAAAAGAGGATATAGAAAATCTTGCCGAATTAGGATATACAAAAGATAATATTTAAATGATTTAGGTATTGATTTAGTTTAGTCTTATATAGTGGATCTTGAACAATTGCGTCCGATTATACCACTCTAAAAAACATCAATCGAAATTGCTAGTCAAATTTTCAGTGCGAGGGTTTACTGACTTAAACTTTAAACTCTCCTTTTTTATTAAGTAAGTCTGTGATATTATGGACATGTTCTTTTTTCAGAACTCTCCTTTGGTTAAGCCCCGTTATTGTCCTCAAAAGGTACGGGGCTTACTTTAACCCCGAACCCCGAGTCCCGATCCCGAACACCCCGATCCCGAACCCCGAGTCCCGTTAAATAATCAATTAATCCTTGATACTTATCCCCATGCCATGAACAAGGAACAACTAGTCCCGATCCCGAACCCGAAGATCCCGAACCTCGAACCCCGACCCGAAGGCCATGCTCCGCTAACCCCCGACCCCGAACCCCGTCAAACAAATATAGGGTCGATGATGGGAGGGCCTTAACCAAGAAAAAAGATTCGCCTTTTGACTGTGAAAGGCTATAATGCCAAGCGATTTGATGTGGTGAAACAGAAACTCGGTGACTTTTAGTAACTTTTAGTTCTAACCAGATTGAATATCCATCGATACAGATATATACATCGGGAACACCACCACCGATGCGGTTTTCTATCCGATTTACAAACCAATTTTTAGGCAGATTCTTCTTCAGAGTGTTCCAGAACTGGGCTTCGGGTTGTAGGCTCATCTATTATTTCCCCCTCCACAAACGCTGTTGGGTGTGTCTTTCTTAACTCCCCTAACCTCTTTTCTATTTCATCGCGCGACATATTTTCAATCGCATGGTAGTGGTTTGTTTCTCTGCGGTCGATAGTTAATCCACCTAATGATGATCGAATTTTCTCAGCATTCACAGCCGCTGAAAATTGATTCTCTTGCTCAGCTTTAATAGAAAGCTCTCGAAATCGTTTTAGTTGACCCATCAGAGTTACACCGTATTTCTTTTCGCGGTCCTCTCTCAGTTCTTCGATATACTCAAGCACATGTGGAAACTCAACGCCATTCAGTAAAGCATAGGCTTTGTTTTTAGCTATACCATTGGTGTCTGAATACCCAGCCAGTCTAGCGCATTCTGCGTTGCTATGAGTGCCGTCAACGTAATGCCTAGCAAATTCTTTTTGACGGTTAGTGAGCTTTCGATTGTGAGTCTGCTCAACCTTATCCGCTATACGATCTACACGTTTTTTAAAATAGTCAGCTTTCGTCTTTTTCATCGATAATCCTTCTGCTCTATATATACCCCCAAATTCATTTTAATAAATAATTTTTTATTTTTCAAAAGTTCCATCGGACAAAAAGTTACTTCAAAATGGGACAAATTAATTAGTTTTGGGACAAGTGGAACGAGCAATGGGACGGGATTCATGGTCTAAGTACCTGATTTATTTATACAATTATTATTCGTCCCACTCGTCTCACTTTTTTTTACCAAAAAAAATATTTTTAAAAGTGTTTTGTGAAAATGGGGTATATATAGTGCAAATTAAAAACAATAAAACTATACAAATATTAAATCGTATGTTAATATTGTTTTGTGTGTGTTAATACCATATAATAATCTTAGGATTTACTACTAAAAAGGGAGAGAACATGAATAGAATTACTAGAACGATTTCAATCTGCAAGTGGTTCCAAAAAAACGGCATAAACGACATTAATAAACCACTGACCCCAAACAATATACTGTTTAATTTCTTATTAGATACTTGGGGTATATTTGCCTTACGTAATTGGCTGTCTAAGATAAGTCTTTACTTCGATATTTTAAAGGTGCGATCGTATCCCTTCACTATTGTATGCACCGACTCTTATAACAAAAGCAACAACAAAATTTTTAAAAACGGTAATGCGTTTTATAAATACTTAATGAGTCGTGATTATGGTGTCGAGGATATCCCTGAGATCAAAGAAATGTATTATGCAATTACAAACATGAAGGGCAAAGAGTTATTCACTAACCAGAGAGGAAACAGATAATGGATAAAATAGAAATTAGACTACAATCAATCGTACTAGCCCCATGTGGTTCAAAAGGAAAATTTGAAGGGGTGCTTAAGGAAAATTTTTCAAAAGAATCTTTTTTCCTAGACAAAATTAGTTACTGCCGACACAACGAGGGAGGCCACATAGTAATTAATGGAAATCTAATGCTATCTGAGAGAGATGCCAAGGACCAAGAGGAAAGAAACAAGTATAAGATTGTTAACGAAATTTTGGATGAAACAATTAAAGATTACGATGAAATGTGTTTGCAACAAGAAAGAGAGCATTTTGCAGAACATGGCACTTATGGTTAAACGATTTAAAAAGGGAGTATAGTGATGAATAAAGGCGAAGCAATGGTTGTGATTATGAGAATAATTAATGATTATTTTGAAAATTGCATTAACGACAGTGAAGATAAAGAAGAGGAAATAGCACACACTTTACAGGCAATAGATGTTATTTACGAGGGTTTAGGGTTTGAAAAGGTAACAGATTCCAAAGGCAATGTTTATCACAGAGAAGCGGTTTATGTAAAGGGAGAAGAAGATGACTAAACTATATTTATATGATGAAATAAGAGAACGAGAAGAAGATCAGAGGAGGCTTTATGAAAAACGTGCTTAATTTTAAAAAGAAAGAACAAAGGTCCTTGGACCATGATGCAGTAACCAGAGTTATATCAGAGTTATCTGCAATTATCGGTAAGCCTTATATTAAAGAAAAATCTAATCGTGAGGACTACTACGACTTATTTTTGGGGGTATGGATGGTATTTGACTGGGGCAGTGTAATGCTACGTATCGATTCAGAAAGCGAACACCCCATTTTAATAACAGTCAGTGATGTATGGCGCAGAAACCCTTTGAATCAAATTAAATTTAAGAAGATAACTAAATTACGATCCGTATCGATTAACTTATTATAAGGAAAGAATATGAATATACCATTAACTATAGAACAGTTTGACGTGGTGGAGAAGGCCATAAACGATAGTTTGTTAGACGATCCACCTATCGATAATATTAGGTTATTAGAGAACGCTCAGACTATCTTACAAACAGTGAGAGCTAATCATCTTATGCAGTTAAAGGCTGAGAGGGATGAGCATTTAGAAATGTGGGTAAAGAACACTATAAGCTAGGGGAACGATATGGCACAAATTTTAGACTTAACACCTAAGATAAACTTTCGTAGGGTGGCCAACAAATACAATCATTGGGAGGCTGTACCTAAACACATACGATTATATTTTTATCTTAAGAGAGCGCGAAAAGAGCAATCTTTCATGAATGTTTTAGAATACATTGAAGAGATCAAATTATCCGAAACAGATATGGAAGAGTTGATGAAACTTAGCGACCAAGATTTACTTAAAATTATGCAAGAGGACGAGCGCAAAGCTAGACCTATCGTTAAGCTCATGGCACTAATGAAAGCGTTCGATCAATACTATGGCGACCAGTTCGACCATGAACTAGTCGAAGAGCGTTACAGTCAAGGTAAATTTAAATACGATGATGAGTTAGGGCATTGGATAGAACCTTAATTATGAAACAAAATGATTATAAATTTTTAAATTGGTATTTTTTAGGGTCAGAAATAAAAAAGTGCATGGCTATAAAAAGTATTTCTCAACAGGATGTTGCTGATGAGATTCAAAAATCCAGAGCCAGTGTTGCCCTATGGTTTTCAAATTCAGAGAAGTATGTGCATTTAAATCCAAATTTTGATGAGCTTATTAAAGTAGCGAATCTGTTGCAGCTAAGTGCTGATGATTTAATTTTGTTGTCCAGTAATAAACCTTTATCGGAAAAACATAAAAATAATTCAGCTCGAATGCAACGTAACGTCAATCGTTCTTTTAAGGCTAGATTTCGCATGGCATGGTTGAAAAAATTTGAGACTGATGAGCCTCATTTACTACAGGAACTCACATTTTCCTTGAACAACCAACCAATCGATCCTATTTTTTTCTTGGTAAATCGTCAGGACATAGCATTAATTTTCTCGGGAAATAAACCGCGGAAAGGGATATTGCAGAGCTGTATATTTAAAAAACTACAACCTACAAACGAAAAATCAATAGGTGTCATCATGCCACCAAGTCCTAGTTTGCGTCCTGAACAGTTGATAGCTTTAAAGAAAGAGGCCGAATTAATGGACCTAAAATTATTCTCTGGCAAACCGAACGGGGCTTTAATTAATGAGATAATTAAAACATTTGATAAGAACTCATTAACAAAAAATTACACGATTAAAATTGACAAAAACAATTCTCAAAAATTAAATTCAATTAAATCTGAATTAATAGAAAAAGGTTTTACAGAAGTTAAGTATGAGCCGTAAAATTTTACCAATCAAAAGTCATGAAACTTACGATTGGTTATTACTGAAACACTATGCAAAACGAATACCCTCGATCTCATTTGCTTTTGGATTGTTCGAGGACAATGTTTTAGAGGGTGTAGTTACCTTTGGCAAACCGCCTTCATCATCGCTGTGTAAGGGTGTCTGTGGTAATCATAATAGTGAGTATGTGTATGAGCTAAACAGATTATGTTTACAAAGCAATAAACCTAATCAGGCCAGTTACCTCGTAGCAAATGCCATGAAACAGCTACCTCAACCGACTATAGTTGTAAGCTATGCAGATACTAGCGTGAACCATACTGGCTATATCTATCAGGCTTGTAATTTTATTTATACTGGGATGAGTGACAAACGCACTGAGTGGCGAGAAAAAAACTCGAACCGCCATAGCAAAACATTATGCGAACAAACTTCTTTGGAAGAGAGAAAAGCAAACCCGAATAAATATGAGGTCGTTGATCGACCAAGGAAACATCGGTATGTTTATTTTGTGGGCAATAAAACTCAAAAGAAAAATCTTATGAATAGTTTAAATTATCCTACAGCACCATATCCTAAAGGCGATAATAAAAGATATGATTCAGGGTCCAAGGTAAGTGTTCAGGGAAACTTATTTTAACACTCTTGACTGTATGATACCCGAAAGATGGGGGTGCCTTCACCAACGTAGGCACCTCTAACGTTAAACTCCATCCATTCAATCGCTTCTTCATCAGTCCAGTTATTCAACTTCATTAGTATATCTATGCACTTATCGTAATCATAAATAAGTCGGTCTGGCTTATCGAACTGTAGCCCGACCCCAATGATAGCGTCATCTAGCCCGTCTGCTTTCATCATTGGCCATGTTCTCTCAGCAACTTCTCAATTTTTTTATAATTTTTTACAAACCATTTTATTTGATGAGCAGGGGTGCGACTCTCTGCATCAGCAATTTGCCATAATTGTTCCCAAACTTTTTTTTCTACTGCAACACTCTTAAATTCTTTATTATTAGTAGTAGTCATAATATCCTCTTAATTGAACCATTGTTTAACATTTTCGCCCATAACCTCAGTGGCGATATCCATTTTATTTTTGAGTGCTTTGACAATGCGCTCATCGACTGTACCCTTACAGATAAAGTCAATGTAAGTTACATTGTTCTTTTGCCCGATACGATGCGCCCGATCTTCTGATTGCGTTCGAATCGCAAGGTCAAAACTATTGGCAAAGTAAATGACGTTTTGTGCTTTGGTTAGAGTAATACCCATACCACCTGTTTGTGGATTACCTACAAAGAACTGCGCTTCACCGTTTTGAAACTGGTCAATGGCACTGCTACGTTCTTCATCATTTACATCACCGAAATATTGTACGACTGATTTATCCCCGTAATCTTTTTTTAACCTTTCATAGATACGGGTAATGTCATATCGAAACCTAGACCAAATGATGGTCTTACCTTGTATCTCTTGTAATACGGCCATAAGTTCTTCGATACGATTATCAGGTAAATCTATTATCTCACCTAAATCTGATTTAAAATGCCCTGATAGGATTTGTTGTAATCGCAATAACTGTGTCATTACATTATTAGCAGTCATAAACTCTTCATTATCTAAATGCGACACACAATACTTTCTAACTTCTTCGTAAACTCTCATTTGCTCTGAACTCATAGTCACTTCTCGAATCTGATAAATCTTTTCAGGTAAGTCTAAGCACTCTTCTTTTAACACTCGAGAAGAGAAATGTTGCAACAATGAGTTGAGTTGCTTTAAATTCTTGAACCCAACTACATCCTGAAAGCTATGAGACTGTAGATGCCTACGTACTATCACTGCATAGCGGTATTGAAATTTATGGAACGAGTCACCTACATCACCTAATAAATTTTTAGACAAGAATCTGATCTGCGCCCACAAGTCTAAAGGTGACTTGGTTATTGGAAAGCCAGTCAAGATTCTTCTATAAATTGCAAATTCACTTAACTTAATAATATTCTTCGTGCGTTTTGCGGTAGGCTGTTTAATGGTCGTTGACTCATCTATCGCTAACATCGAACGCGACCGCATCAAAAACTTTTGTAAGTAAGCGCAACCTTTTTGTGTGGATAGTGCCTCGATATTAATAATAAATATTCTTAACTCATCACAATCTTCTAAAAACTCTTCACGTTCTTTTAATATTTTTTTAGAAGTCGTAGGTTTCCACACTACTATTTTAGTTTTTATGCGATCAGGTAAATGATTTGGTATTTCTTGTTCAGCCCAATTACGGTATACGCCTTTAGGTGCAGTAATAACCAAAGCATTTATGAAATTATTTTCATACAATGTCGCAGCGTTATCTATACATACTTTGGATTTGCCTGTACCCATTTCCATAAACCACGCATAGTTTTTTGAGTTCCAACATTTTTGCAACACTTCTTTTTGGTGGTCATACGGTTTCGTCTTGAACACATATTTCTTCATTAGCACTTTCCATTATTTTCATTAAACGTAATAGTAAATCGTAATCGTCCTCGTTATCTGTATCAAAGTTTATAGTTATACTTACTTTCAATGTGTAAGCCCTACTTTTATATCTTCAATCTTTTCTTCATGAACCGTAATTCGTGAAGATTGTAACTCGTTAGTTTCTTCGAGTCTTTTTGTTATTCGGTTCAATGCTGTTTTTGCACCATGTTGCATACCCAGTTTGAATGCAACTCTTTCTCCCTCTGTTTTTAATGTATCCAAATAATTTTGTGATATTTCTACGTCATTTAGCCAATTTGTCTTTTTTTCCATGATTTTTTACCTATAATTAAATTATATAAGATATTTTACTAAAAAAAATGTTTGATTTCTATCATTTTGCATATTATACTGCACTAACTCATCGCTTTAAAGCGATTTAACATTGAATAATTAATATGGAGAATGAAAGATGGCAGAAGCAAAAAAAGCAATTATATTGCAACCAATAACAATAGACACAGTAAGTTTAAGAATAGTTGGAACGTCACCAATTGTACAGCATAAGTGGTCAGAGAAAGCAAAAAAGATGCTTCGTGACAAACATGCGGGGGTAAAAACTAAAACAAGAGATAAGAGAGATCCAAAGTCCGAGTTTGAGGCTTGTTTATATGTTGGTCAAGAGACTAATCAATTTGGAGTACCTTGTAACGCTCTTAAAAACTGTATCATCAACGCAGCCCATAAAGACATTGGCGTAGAGAAGACGCTAATTAGAAAGAGTGTCTTTATTGAGGCGCAGGATATTGATAAAGACGAAAAGGTTGACATGGTTTTATTTGATACTGCGGATAAACCAGAGATGCGTGAAGACATAGTTAGGGTAGGGACGGGAACGGCTGACCTACGCTATCGACCAGAATTTAAAAAGTGGTCTATTTTGTTTAACGTGCAAATGAACACTGATGCGATTCAGTTAGATACCTTTGTCAATTTAGTTAATCTAGCTGGGTTTGGGGTTGGCTTACATGAGATGAGGCCACAAAAGTCAGGAGACTATGGTAGATTTAAGATTGACGAAAATCATCTAGTAACAGGCAACAAGCAAACTTTAAAAGGAGATTAATTGATGTCAAATTACGTATGGGCGGATACTCGACCAGGTAGTGATTTAAAAAGAACAGGTGCTGACCCTAACAAGGTCAGTGCCGAGATTCTACAGGTTGACAAAATATATGGTGGCAAGGCTCCTACTGGATCTTATTACGAGTATGTAAAAGATAATCCAAATGCGGAGGGCTACAAATTATTTGAACACGATGACTCCGTAGCTGCCTACAAACAGAGGCTAGTGCAAGAGCGTGAAATCAAACGATCACTGGTAATTATAAAAGCAGAAGTAGTAGAGCGACAATTAGAGGCTCCGATTAGGGCGTTTGTAAACATCAATACGAAAAATTCTGAAGGTAAAACCATAGGGGTTTATTTTCATATTGATGAAGTGCTTAACGATCCTGAGAAGAGAGCTAAGATGGTAGCTCGAGCAAAGCGTGATGCAGAGAGTTTTATAAAAAAATATAAATGTTTAGAAGAATTATCAGCAGTAATAGAAAACTTGGAAAAAGTTATTGAGGCAGATTAGGCGAGTTGGGTTTGGTTGCGTTCTGTTTCGTTAAGTTTTGGCAGGTGTGGTACGGTCAGTTCTGTTATGTTTCGTTCGGTTGGGTTAAGTTTTGGCAGATAGGTTATGTTAGGTTAAGTTTTGTTCTGGTAAGTTTTGTTTAGTTTTGGCAGGTGAGTTATGGGACGGTACGTTCGGTTGGGTTAAGTTTTGGCAGGTATGGTAAGTTGTGTTCAGTTCAGTTGCGGTTCGTTGAGTTGGGTTTTGTTAAGTTTTGGCAGGTGAGGTAAGGTACGGTCTGTTTAGGTAATGTAAGATGGTTTGAGTTTTGGCAGATATGATTAAAGGAAAATATTATGAAAGAAGAACTTTTTAAAGAATTAGAAGCAGATGCGATGGATTTTGCAAAAGCTGACACAGAGAGTGTTAGTGATTTAACAACAATCATCAATGAAGCTGAAAAGTGTAGATTACAATTAGAAGAGGCTGAGAAGGCCGTCAAAGAGATTCGCAAAAGGTATGATGCTTATAAGTACGAGCGAATACCGAATCTAATGCAAGAGATGGGTGTCACGGAACTACAGGCTGGAGATACAAAAGTTAAATTAAGAAACTATGTATCTGCGCGTATGCCTAAAGACCCTGTATTAAAAGCAAAAGCGTTAGAACACTTGCGAGAACTTGGTAAAGGCGACTTTATCAAAAATGATGTGACAGCTACCTTTGGTGTTAATCAAGATGACCGAGCAATAAAATTACTTAGTGAGCTTGAGGGACACGGTTATGATGTTGCATCTAAAACTTGGGTCGAGCCACAGACTCTAAAAAAAGTGGTAAGGGAAAGTGTCGAGAATCGTGAAGGAATTAACTTAGATTTATTTGACGCAGTAATGGGAACTTACGTTGACATAAAAGGAACTTAATATGGAAAAAGCATTACAATCAATGTTAGAAGAAACCGCAAACTTAGGTATGGAAGAGGTCACAGCAGATGACTTACAGATGCCATTTTTGCGAGTGGTACAAGCAATGTCACCTGAACTTAATAAAAAAGAAAGCGCATATATCGAAGGCGTAAATCAGGGTGATATTTTTAATACAGTCACACGACAGTATTGGAAAGGTGATGAGGGTGTCATGGTGATACCTGTTTATTACCAACTTAAATACTTGGAGTTTGTACCAAGAACCGCGGGTGGTGGTTTTGTAGGCGAGATAAACCCACAAGATCCACAGCTACAAGGTGTTGTTCGTGATGAGAACAATCTTGAAATGTTAAAAAGTGGTAATGAGTTAGTAAAGACAGCGCAGCACTATGTAAAAATCGTTCATCAGAGAGGAAAAGATGAATATGATTTGGAAAGTGCAGTAGTCGACTTGAAAAAGACTGGCCTTAAAAAGTCTAGGAATTGGAACTCGATTATGTCGATGCAAAAAGTCAATGGTAAAACGATGGCTAGTTTTGCTAACATCTACACTCTTACTACCATATCGGAAGGGAATGATAAGGGTTCGTGGTTCACGTTAAACCCACAACATAAGATGGTCATACCGTCTATTGAGCTTCTTACTGAGTGCAAGGAGTTTCATCAGGCGATTTCTGACGGTCAAGTAAAACTGGCAATACCCAGCCAGGAGCCAGAATTACTTGAATCTTCGAAAGAAGCAGAAAACTCACCATTTTAGTTGAGGTGTGTCCCCTCTTACTTTTCTCCTTTGCTAAGGGGGGACATTTTTTATGAGTGTAACAAAATTTTTTAAAATATTCAGTGGGTGTCAATCTGCACACGGTCAAACGAAAGTTTTAGATAGTGCGCGTAATGGCAAGATGAACGCACAAAGTTTTATTGTGAGGGCACCATTGACTGAAGAATTAGTAAAAGAACATTTTAAAGGGACGCAAGGTATTGGTTCGATACCGATTGATGAGTCTAACAAATGTGTATTTGGCGCGTTAGACATTGACGACTACAACTTAGACCTGATTGCGTTAAAAAATAAAATAGATAGATTAAAGCTACCATTGGTCGTGTGTCGATCAAAAAGTGGTGGCGCACATTGTTTTTTGTTTGTTAAAGAAAAGATATCGGCAGCTGAGATGCGTGACAAGTTAGCGGAGTTTGCTAGTGCGTTAGGTTTCGGAGGGTGTGAGATTTTTCCTAAACAAGAAGAAGTGAAGGTAGAACGGGGTGATGTGGGTAATTTTATTAACCTACCTTACTTCAATGCAAAATATCCTACTCGATACGCGATTAATAAAAATGGTGATGCTTACACGTTAGATGAGTTTTTCGAACAGGTAGACCATTTTATGATGACACCTAAAGAGCTATCTGAATTTCAAATACATGACGATAATAATTTATTACCGCATGGGCCACCATGTCTTCAACAGCTAACAGAGTTTGGCATTCCTGAGGGTGGACGTAATCAGACGCTATTAAATATAGGCATCTATTACAAAATGGCTAACCCTAGCGACTGGAAAGAGAAATTAGAGGCGCATAACCAAAATTACTCTAATCCACCATTACCCGCAAAAGAGATAGTGGATATTCAAGGTAGGCTCGATAAGAAAGATTATTACTATTTATGTAAGCAAGAGCCGTTGTGTAGCCACTGTAATCGAGGTTTATGCCGTAATCGAAAGTTTGGTATTGGTAGTAATCAAGCGTTTCCAATACTGGGAGGATTAACAGTAGTCGAGTCAGAACCACCTGTCTGGTTTGTTGATGTCGATGGAGCAAGATTGGAGTTAACTACGAAGCAGTTACAGATGCAGTTAGAGTTTCAACGGGCGTGTATGGAACAAACTTATCGAATGCCTGTTCGCATGAAAGATAATGACTGGCGAGATTTAGTAGACAACTTGTTAGACAGTGCGACTCGTATCTCAGTTCCTGAGGAACTAACACAGAAAGGTCTATTTAATGAGTTGTTAGAAATGTTTTGCACCAGTAGGCTTCGAGGCACGAGTCCTGAGGAGTTACTCACAGGCAAACCTTGGACCGATGAAGGTTATACCTACTTTAAACTAGGTGCATTACAAGAGCATCTTAAACGGCATGGGTTTACTAACTACACTCGAGGCCAAATCACAGAGCGTCTTAAAGAGCTGAATAACGGTGCGACAGCAGACAAAGAGTATCGGTTTAAAGATTCTCGAGACAAATGGCGTAAAGTCAGGGTTTGGTTTATTCCAGAAATAAAAAGGGGGGAGGTTGAGCTACCAGAAGTTTCTTTCAGTAACGATGAAATTCCGTTTTAGTTAAAATTAAATTAACATTCGCATTAAAATTAGATTTGCTTATGTGTTTCTATTGTGATAGAATAGGTATAAGTGGTAATAAAACCACTTAATAAATAATTTTAATTTAATTACTTTAGGAGAGTATTATGAAAGAATGTGAATGGCATAGGCTAGTTGATAGTAAGTGGCAAAAACTAGAACAAGAGTTAGGCTCTTTGCATATTCCAACTGAAAAAGAAGCTATTAACGGTGTGAAAAGATTGTATCGACATATCATGAAAAAACCGTTTGAAGGTCGAGTTGAAGTTGCGAAAAAAAGAAACCAACGCACTTGGATTAGATATAAAACTACTAGATTTGACGGTTATTCCAGAACAGAAAGGGTATTAACTGTAAGTCCAAAATACCAAAATTTCTGGCACAGTGGTTGGTCTGCAATAATTCATGATCTATCGCACTGCATTCATCGTGAAAAAAACCCAACACTAAGACCTCATCATCACTATCAGTTACGGATAGAAAAAGAAATGACTGATTACGCGATTAAATATGAGTTTCATAAATCTAAGTAAGTGGTTTAACGGGCGGGGCAACCCGCCCACTTTTAAAGGAGAAAGACATGGAAATGTATCAAGAAGTTAATGGTCAGTTAGTTCAGTGGGAATGGAAAGATAAAAAGAAACAGTTTTATGAAACTTGGTTACCTAAAGCCAAAGACATAAACATCATTACAAAAGTAAGTGATGATGTTAAGAAAGAAGCGATTCGAGAAATCATGGTCGCAGTGGAAGAAGAGAATGATCAGGTTAGAGCAATGTTAAAACAGAGAAGGAAAAATAAAAATGTTTAACGAAAACGTAAAAATTGAAAAAGGCATAGAGCCACCTAAAAACCTATCGGTTAAAAATAGGGTTAAATATGACTGGGATAGCATAGAGGTGGGAGATAGTTTTATTTTTGAAAAATCAAAACAGTCATCGATAATAGGATCTTTTAGAAACTGGCAAAATAAAGATAAAGCAAGACTTAAATTTAGACTTAGATCATTTACCATTTCTGAAGACCAAGTTCGTTTTTTCTTTGAAGAAAAAGAATGAAACAAATAGAGAGAACCATACTTGGACCACCAGGCTGTGGTAAGACTCACACTAACACTTTATTAATAAAGCAGTGTATCGAAGATGGCATCGCACCACAGAGGATAGCTTGTGTATCGTTTACTCGAAAGGCTGCACAAGAAAGTAGAGAGCGAGTCTGTCGAGACTTAGGTATAAGCGACAAAGATTTACCTTACTTCCAAACCTTACACTCGATGGCTTTTCGCACAGGTGACTATAAGAAAGAAGATGTTATTAGAGGTAAAGACCTTTGGACCGTGGGCAGTGCGACAGGTGTAGCGTTCAATGGTAAAGAGACATCAGAGATTGAATCAGACTTCGATGTGATTGGCATCTCGAAAGGCGATCAGTATTTAAATGTTTATCAGTTAGGCCGTAATAAACGATTATCATTAGATGAGTCGTTTCGTTTGTTTGCTTCATACTCTTTGAACTGGGTAGAGTTTTTGCGTTTGGTTAAGGCTTACGAAAGTTATAAGAGAGCTAATAACAAAGTAGACTTTACAGACATGATTGAAAGGTTCATTGACCGTGGTCAGCCTATCGATATCGAAGCGTTGTTTGTTGATGAAGCACAAGACTTATCGACTTTGCAGTGGGACATGATAGAGGTGTTAAGACGTAGACCTAGAATTAAATATTTTACAGGGGACGACGACCAAGCGATTATGGGTTTTCAAGGGGCAGACGTTGGTCGTTTTTTAAACGCAACTAAAGACAAACAAGTATTAGAAAAAAGTTATCGTTTACCCAAACAGCCGTGGCATGAGGCGCAACGTATCGTTAGCCGAATACATAATAGGGCACCTAAGTCTTGGAATCCGCGCTCTGACAACGGCTCTGTGCGTTGGCATCAGTCATTACAGGACATCCCGTTACATGAAGGTGAATGGACGATCATGGGTCGCACCAATCATATCGTGTCAGGTTATGCAAACATGTTACGAGATGACGGTATTGTATTTTCACGCAATGGTAGGCTGTCTATATCGCAAAAGACATATGACGCAGTGCAGAACTGGCAAGCGTTAATAACAGGGGCACCTATCACAGCGAAACAGATTAGAGACATTTATAGCTTTATGAGTAGTGGCGTTGGTTTTAAAAGAGGTTATGGGCCACGGTCTAAAGCACTATTAGCTTTAGATGAGCAAATGGAAATAACGTATGAGTATGCTGTACAATCGTTAGGTTTGATGGTAGACAGAGGTAAAGATTGGAACTTTGCCTTGGATAAACTTGACACAGATACTCAAGTGTATATCCTAAGTGCTTTAAAACGTGGAGAAAACTTAGACTCTCCTCGCATAAAATTAAGCACCATACATTCTATGAAAGGTGGAGAAAATGAAAACATTGTGGTTATACCAGACTTATCACCCGCAGCTTATCAAAGCTACATGCACAACCCAGACATCGAACATCGCATCTATTACGTAGCGGTGACTCGTTCTAAAAGCACACTTCACTTTATCGAACCGCAAACAAATAGGTTTTACACAATCTAATGCAAGAAGAACTAATATTTGACGAAAAAGTATGGACACCACCAGAGTCTTTCCCAGACTTATCTCAAGAAAAATTATTAGCCATAGACGTAGAAACTAAAGATCCTAACCTTACTACTAAGGGTGCAGGGTGGTTCAGGGACGATGGGCACCTCATAGGCATCGCTGTAGCGTCTAAAGAGCGACAATGGTATTTTCCCATGCGCCATGAAGGTAGAGGCAATCTCAGCCCAAATTTGGTGGCTTCTTGGCTATGTGACCAGTTATCACACGGTATGGACGTGGTAATGCACAACGCTCAGTACGATTTAGGGTGGTTACATCATGAAGGGATCACGGTTCATGGTTCAGTGTTCGACACGATGGTAGCAGCAGCATTGCTTGACGAGAATAGGTTTAGCTACTCGTTAGATGCGTTAGGTAGCACATACATAGGTAAAAGAAAGGCTAATTTAGAGTTAAATACCACGGCTAGTCAGCATGGGGTCGATGCGAAGAAAGAAATGTGGCGATTACCTGCCGCTCGAGTAGCCAATTATGCCGAGACAGATGCCAGAATCACTTATGATCTATGGTCGGTGTTGCATCAAAAATTAATACAGGACGACTGCAAGAATATTTTAACTTTGGAACTGGCACTGATACCTATCATTTTCGAGATGAGAAAAAAGGGTATACGCATAGATTTAGAACAAGCAGAAAAAACTAAAAAGGTTTTGGAGACAAAGGAGAAAAAACTTCTACAAGAAGTAAAAAAAGAAGTAGGCTTTTTTATAGAGCCTTGGAACGCAACAAGTCTAGCAAAGGCTTTCGATACATTGGGGTTAGAGTATGAAAGAACGCAAAAATCAAATGCACCAAGTTTCACGAAACATTTTCTTAGCAACCACGAACATCCTATCGCACAGAAAATTCTTGAAATTAGAGAATTTAACAAAGCGAACACTACCTTTATCGACACTATTTTATCTCATCAGCATAATGGCCGCATTCATTGTGAGTTTAACCAACTTCGTAGTGAAGTAGGGGGCACCGTCACTGGTAGGTTTTCATCGAGCCATCCTAACTTACAGCAAGTTCCTGCTAGGCATCCTGAGATAAAAAAGATGATACGAGGTTTGTTTTTACCTGAAGAGGG
>CENQ01027094.1_pt1 | contig 16701 bp, 26 predicted proteins | sample 356171 | NCBI WGS metagenome assembly CENQ01 (sample SAMEA2619802, study PRJEB7988) | marine metagenome | biome: marine biome (ENVO:00000447); feature: surface water layer (ENVO:00002042); material: "saline water (ENVO:00002010), including plankton (ENVO:xxxxxxxx)" | depth 5 m
GACGCTCCCTGACTTACTTGCTAATGTTGACCCACCTAAAGTTAAAGTACTCATCGTATATCCAATGTTCCACCAGTTTGTACATTGACTGTACCACCGTTGATGTTTAGTTCATGCAGTACAGTTAAACTACCCGTCAGGTTAATTGTGCCTGTCGAAGTTAATTCGATTGGGCCAACAATCATGGCCCGCTCATTTGCAGATACTCCGACTGTATCGGTGATTTGGTGCGTGTTATGCACCATTCCGTCTTTAAAGGATATTGTTGCCATTACTCACTATCCGCTTCTTGTATTGTTAATTCCCCTGCTTCTACTTGTTGCATGATTTCTGCGTAGTCTGTGTTTGCGGGGTCTAGTGGGATCGTACAAACAACTTCATCAATTGTTACGTTTACTCCTACTAGCTTGCTTTCAGGAGAATATACATCTTTTATATATTTTGCGTTTTTAAATGTTCTCATAATTCTGCATTAAGTTCGTATGAGTAAGCATTATAAACATTTGCAGTCCCTGAAGTTACAGCTATATAGGAAACACCTTTATTGCCTATATCTGATGCAACGGCAGTTCTAAAAGTACCTCCATTGTTTATTTGTCCAGTTGTTGTAGAATTTCTTGGTCTAATTGTTGCAGATGGTGCAGACCTCATAACTGTGCGAAAAGGATTTGCAAAAGGAGCATTACCATCGTTCCAACCAGTTGTAATTACTGAATCTGTTAAAGATGTTGAAGTGCCAGGAATATTTCCGTCATTGAAACTATTTTGATAATAACGCTCACACTTTCTTAAATCATCTGCAAAACTTCTATGCTCAAACGGAGTTGCTTTACTGCCAAGTTCTAGTTGAACTCCTGTGATTTCATAATAATTATTATTTGCACTAGCTAAGTTTGCATTGCCTACGCCCCTATCACCATTAGATGTACTGCCCCATGTTGTTTGTCTTGACCCACTTGTAAATGTAGTTCCAGTGGCAAGCCACCACAAAACTCTTAAACTTTGACCATTGTCATTATCAAATGCCCCTGTTGTATCAGCAGGAAATGTATGTGTTTTATATTCCCAAGTATCAGCAGAATCTATTGTCGAAAGAGCTGTAACGTGTCTTGAATTATCAACATCTGTTAATTCAATATTATAGTTTCCAGTTACATTTGACTTTACCCAAAAGGATAAAGTTACTTGTTTTGCTTCTGAAGTACCTTTTCTAATATGTTGTAAATCTTGACCTTCAAAACGCTGTTGTAGATTAACATAATCACTAGCTCCTCCTATACTAGACTCAGCATTAGCTGTTATTTCTAATTTAAGTGAATTTTTGAAACCTTTGTCCGTTGGTGTGTTCGTTGTATTTTGACTTATACTCCAAGTACCTAAAGCGTTAATTTCCGTTTTAAATCTATCTGGCCCACCATAAGTTGCTGAAGTTTTTCCAGTTACGTTGCCTCTTTGTGCCACTTGCATCGCCCCATTAATCACCATATTTCTGTGGCTTAACGAATGGGAGTAACCTGAAAATTCGCCATTTAATGTAATATTCCCAGACGCATCCAGGGTGATCGCACTGGTATTGTTCGTATGTTTAATCGTGTCTACTTTAAGTTCGGATGCCATTATGCCTCACATGACAATGCTTTTAGTTCATCAGTAGTAGTGCAGGAATTGACTGCATTAGTTATGTCTCTAAGCCTTTGCTTTTCTGCTACGATTGACGTTGTGTCTAACCCTGCTTCCTGTGCTTGCATAAACAAAATATCTTGTGCTTCTAACAAAGGTTTTCGTTCAATCCTAAGACGTTCCTTAGTAATATTTTTGGCCTTATCTAAATTGATCGTAATGCTCATGCACCTACTCCATCAAAACTTTCATTAAAATCATATTCCCAAGCATTTCTAAAATCACGTTCTTGTGGTAAATCTGAAGCATTTATAATTTTATATTTAACCCCACTAGGAACATCTTTTAATGCAGTTGCTTCAACCGATAAATCTCCACTTGGGATTATTACTGCGATTCCTGTTTCTTCTGGAAAAATAATTCGTTGTTCCATTTTTTCCTTTATCGAAATATTGCTAGACCAATGTAAGTTGCGTCATCTGTGGCGCTTGCTTGATGATGGGTTCTTATGATTCTAAATCTGAATGAACCTGCTAGTCTTGATGAACTAGCACCAAACATAGCCCCATATAATGTTTCACTTGAACCATCATCTCCGCTCATCATTGTTACGGCATAATTTGCGTCTTGCATTGCAGTTGTGAAATTAATTGTGAAGTCTCCAACCCCATGGTCAGTTATACTGCTGACGTTACCTGAAGCGGTTATTGTAGAACTTGAAGGAAATCTCACCCATGCCCTGCAAGCATAAATTGGGGCAGACCCAGTTGCGTTTAATGCTGTTTTTACACACGCTTGGTTTGCATCCATTGTGGAAGCACCTAACTTTCCACTACTATCAATAATTTCGTTTCCGTTGTATTTAAATACTGAAGGCATGGTTTACTCTGGTTTGGGATGTGCGTCTTTCACGGCCTTTAGTTTGTCTGCCATTTCTTTAGGGAAAACGCCTGCGTGGTATAGTGCATCAAGCTGATCTCCAATCGGTGGGTAAATGCGATCTTGTTGGTATTTTTTAGCTACATCGTCTGCTTTAAGTTCTGCGACCTTATCGTTTATTTGTTTATCCGTTGGCCTTGTTACTTTCCCAATATGCGATTCTTCAACAATGACATACTTTGTCTGCATCCGTTGATCATTAGGAATTTTATTTCCATCAGAATCAGTTTTAGCCCAACTATACCAATTAGGTGTTTCAGGTAATAATAACATTAAGGCTTCTTGTAGATAATCTCTTATCATGTATCCCCTAATCTCATAAATGTGAAGTGCGTTCCGTTAAAAGTAGTGCTACCCCATAAAGCAGCCGTATTACTACCCGCCTCATCATAATCAAATCTAATTTTATGAGTAGAGGTATCTGTAACGTCAAAAGAAGCAAATACATCCGCATTACCATAAGTGCTAGCTGAATTTGTTCTGTTTATATAACCATACCCATTTGCCAGGGTCTGGGTTGAACCACTTATCACACTTTTAATTTCAAATCCTAAGTATTGTGCAGAGGCGTTTAGATAAAATTGAGCGTGAAAACCAATCAGATAAATACCAGTTTGGGGGAAAGTCCAAATTCCACTACTTACTGTCATCGCTGACCCAATAAAACCAGCATTAGCCGTATCATTTCTTTCAATATTTGAAGTTATTGGAGTTGCTAATGAGCTCAGATTGGCAGCAAGCCTCCAATTATCGTACATTTTAATTCCAGTAAAACCAGTAACATTTGAGCCTATTGAACCAGTGTTCATTGCCCCATTAAACGTACCATCAATCTCACCACTGCTATTCTTAGAAACTACCTCCCTAAAAGCAGAAGCATCCCGCACCTTTAGTTTGTCTGCGGTGCTGTCGTAATAAACTTCGCCTTCTTGTGGTGAGGCGGGTGTACCTTCGGGAGTGAATACTAAACTCATATTACCTTCATTGTCCCACTGACGGTTAGTGTTTGACCTGACGCTACAGTTACTGGGCCTGCAATTACGAATGAATTACCCGATGGAATTGTTTTAGATGCTGATATTGTTTGGTTAAGAACTGATCCTTCATACTCGTCCCAAGCAGCATTAGTCCCATCAGTTGTCAGTACCTTGTTTGCATTACCTGATTGAGAAGGAAGCGAGCTAACTGAACCCCAAGACAGAACTCCATTTCCGTCTGTTAATAATGCTTGATTTGATGAGCCAGTGTTGTTTGGTAGTGTCAGTGTATAGCTAGCTCCTGCACTATGGGGTGGTCCTTTAACAATTATGCCGTGCGAATTATTTTCGCAGTTAAGAACAAACTGACCTGAGCCTTTAGTAGCATTTCCCTTAAATACAACCTTGCCACTACCGTTTGGGTCAAGATCAATATTACCATTTGAGGTAGTTACAATATCCTGGTTATTTACATCAAGGTTCCCACCAAGTTGTGGAGAAGTATCATCAACAATATTACCTGATGGAATTGTAAGACTGACAACACCCGTTTGACCATTAACACTTGTTACTGCATCGTCAGGTGTTTGTAGCTCAGTAAAGTCAGACATGCTTCCCGCAGAACCTCCATTGTGCATGTATGTCTTCTTTTGATCGGATCTGACAACCACATCACCTTCCTGCGTGGTAAGGGCCAACATCGCAGATTGGCTAGAAGCGGTCTGTACTGTAGTAAGAGCTATTGGGCCTGCACTCAATACCCCGTTCCCGTCTATCGTCAGATTTGTCCCTACCTTTACCCCACCTAATGCGGAGCTACTTGCAGTGGGAAGAGTATAGCTTTGATCATTTGCATCAAGCACTCCTGTTGAGGAATTGATTGTAAGTCTTGCCCCAACTTTGATTCCTCCAAGTGCTGATGATGTGGCTATCGGGAGTGTGTAACTTTGATCATCTGCATCGAGTACCCCAGTAGAAGAGTTGATCGTAAGTCTTTGACCAATTTTAATACCACCAAGTACACTAGATGTTGCTATTGGGAGGCTATAAGAGCTTGCTGCGCTGAGTGTCCCATCAGATGTAATACTGAGATTACTGCCTACTTTAATCCCACCCAGAGCAGATGATGTTGCAGGTGTTAATGACTGGGCATTAGCACTCAACACCCCAGTATTTGTCACAGACAAGTTACTCCCAACTATTATACCACCTAAGCTTGAACTTGTTGCTGGGGGCAATGTGTAACTTTGGTCAGCAGCATCCAACACCCCAGTAGTAGAATTTATTGAAAGTCTGAGGCCAACCTTAAAACCACCCAAAACTGATGAAGAAGCAATAGGTAGAGAATAACCACCAGGATTAGCTGTCAGAACCCCAGTGTTTGAATCCATAGTAAGTCCACTCCCAATCTTGACACCCCCAAGAACTGAGGAACTTGCTGTGGGTAAGGTATAGGACTGGTCGTTAGCATCCAAAACCCCAGTCGATGAGTTAATCGTCAAGCGACTCCCTACCTTAACACCCCCAAGAACAGATGAGGTTGCTATAGGGAGAATATAACCTGATCCTGCTGGTCCTGGTGTCCCAGGTGATTTTACTTCTACAACATTAGTCGTAGTATTTACTGTTACTGTGTTTCCCATTATTGAGTTATTTCTCTACTGAGAGTGACACTACCTTCTATGACTCTTTCTACATGATTTCCTGATTGTATTTCTATGTCGTAGAAAGCTTTTTCAAAATCATAGTTTGCTGTGTGTGCTGCAAATATTTCTATGGAAATATTAGATTGATGGGTGGTCGTAGCATCACCCAAACCAGATGTTACAAATGTTCCATTTTGTACTTTATGGCCTATTCTTATATTTGAATCTGTACTATCTATTAAATCCCCACCAGGAGAATCTCTGATCTGCATTCTTCCTGTATACGAGGATAAATTTTGTCTATCACCAGAAGAGTCTTTATAGAGAAGATCCAACCCAAAAGTAGAACCTTCTTCTATTACAATGTTGTATTTACCTGCTTTACCCATTATCTGTAAACTCTAAGCTGTGCCTGGTTTCTTCCCATTGTAATCGATGTTGAATTAAGATTCTCATTCCTAATCGCATCGCTCACATAGTTCATAAACTTAGTCTTATATAGTCCAGACTTTTCTACATTTCTTAGTTGTGACTCTTTTAGATATGCTCTTTCAAGAGCACCAAACACTAACCCTTCCTGATATTGCTCTGGTATAGAAGGAACAGATGTATCTGTAGACAAGTTGTCAGGATCTCTTACGCCTCTGACAACAAGTCTGAGAGAAACTTTTGCACTGGCATCTTTATCAAAATATACATGCTCTTCTTTACTAGGAAGTGGAAACAATCTAAAAGAGCTAGCAGATCTTTCTGAAATTATTATACCTTCAATCTCACCCTCTACCTTTTTCCATTTACTGCTTCTATACAGTGACATGTTATTAAAGGGGTGAGGAGTAGCCCCAAGGACAGTCTGCAAATATCTCCCCGATGAATTATTACGATTAGAAACATTGTTTAACTGAGACTCCGTATAAATCGCTAGTTCACGGTCGTCCAAGTAAACAGACTGCAACTCTAGAATGGAAGACGGTGTGTCTATGAATGGGCCTGTCTCAAGTACGGTTATCCCTGTCTCAGTCCCTGAGCTAGCATTATCAAGAACAAACGAAAACGTGTTCGTCCCTGATGTCGCAGACGTAATAACCTGAGCCCCGTTTATGTCATTGTTAGAACTCCCAGTAATTAATACTGAATCATTCTCAACTAATGTGTGGGTGTCAGAGCCCCCAAGCGTTACCGTGACAGTCTTGCTTGAGATAGAGAGACTTGCTGACGTAAACCTTTTTGTTACATCAACAAGATTCTGAACAACAGAAACTTTGGGTACTTTAGATAATCTACAAAACTCTGTCTGAGCATCATCAAGATACCCATTAATCTCAGAGTCCGACCACCGCTTGTTTTCGTTATCCTGTAAAAGTCTCTCGACTCTTTGTCTCAGGTCTTTACGAGTCATTATTTAGTTTTTTTCTTCATCATGGTTTTTTTAGCACCATTTTTCATCATGGTCTTTTTAGTACCACGAACAGGCTTCTTCATATAACTCATGACACCTGTTTTCTTTTTCTTCTTTTTCATTGGGGTTCCGTACATCATTTCCTTTTCTTAACTAAAGTTTTAACATTGGTTGGTTTCCCTCCTACCCCCTGTGGTTTGGCACGCTTACGCTGTACCGCACTCTTTTTCTGAGAAGCAGACATCTTGCTGGCCTTACTTTTTGGGACGCATTTAGGATATCCACTACTCGAAGTCTTTGCTTTCTTTCTTCCACATGGCGGGTGTCCACCTCCTTTTTTCTTTCTGGAGATGTCTACCCACTCTTCTTTAAACCATTTACTTAGACCGCCTCTTGCTCTTGCCATTCTTTTTGCTCAACGCCTTTAGGTCTGCCCCAGTGATTTTCTTTCTGGGTGGAGCTACAGCAGCCAACTTTTTTTGCTTTTTACTATACTTGCTATAAGGCATTACTTTTTCTTCTTAGAAGATGTTTTGGTTCTCCACGTTCCACCACGTTTCTTGTACTCGCGTGCTGCCCAGCCATTCGCGTAAGCGGAGGGGTAAACCTTATATTTGGCTTTAGCCTGAGCTTTTACACGGCTCCACAATGATGGATTATTCGGTACGTTTTTGGACATATTACCACTTTACTTTATGCGACCAGTATTTTGCTGAAAGCTTAGTTGTAGGCTTGCCCTGAGCATTGTGTCTAGCATAATAGCTTTTTTTCCTTGCTTTGTCTTTTGCTGACTTAGGGTTCTTCCCTGCACCCCGTACACCTTGCTGACCAAAACGAATAAGCCTTACCTTATCCCCTTCTTTCGCTGCTACAGCATGGCTTTTTTTGGGATGCTTTGGAGTTCGTTTGGGTTTGTTATAACCGCTAAACTTTTCACCTGCAACTTCAATAGTCATTACTATCCAACGTGTATCTGTTGTTGTTCTGCTTTATCACGAATTGACTGATTCTTTGATTTAATCTCTTGGGCTTTACCTTCTGGGAGTTTGAGGATCTGAACGTTAAAACGATTCTTTTCATACTCAACCCCAGTCACTCCTGGCTTTGCTTGAAATAATTCTGTTTCTTTACACCCAAGCAATGCTTCCAAGTATGACATTGGGATAGCTCTTCGTGATGCCCTAGGAATCCAAATAGTTTCCCCACCTACAGCAACTGGTTGAGGATACATGTATGCTGGCTGATCACCGTAATCAAGTACAATTACAGCATAGCCTTCAGGAACATTTTTTAAATCTTTCTCTACTGGTATTGCTAACTTGTCTGTGACAGGAATTCCAAACTCTAAATTTAGAGCATCATCCAAATGTTTGTTACCAGATTTGCTTTTTATTTTTGGTAGTGTAGACATCAGTACCTTTCTGTTGGAAATCTGAACTCTGTTTCACACCACAACAACCCACCTATTGGGTCTTTCTTGCAGTGCATCTCCAGCCTTAGATACCCAGCTTTGGGATCTAGTGGGATAAACAAAGAAGTTATTTTTGAGTTTAATTCTTTTGGAGATTCCAATTCAGTTTCGTTTATAAAAAACCCAGGCTCTCGGAATGGCGAGACCCTCCCCACTGAAATGAATACTCCCTCCCCAAAAGGCTCCTGGCATACCACCCGAATCTTGGTGGGGAGAGAATAGTTTGGTAGCAAGATGTCCTTACTGAAGTGAGGATTAATCTTGCCGTGTACTTCAAGATCACTTTTCGTGATCCTTATCAACGAATAATCAGGAGAAGAATCATTAATAATAACGATTCTTTCCCCCGATTCCTGGTTGGTCATCCACCTACGTTAGTTACACCGTGATGGATACGAGCCATGTTATTATCGTTGAGCACGAGACAGGTGTAATGGTAGGAATATCCCACCGCGCCCCTCTGTCCAAGTGGATCTTCACTTGAAGGAGTTGGGCTAATCACCTTTGGGACAACGCTGTCTTGTCCAGACAAGCTTACACAACCAACAGCATCCTGAGCGAACACAAGAGTTGTGTAGACTTTGACATTACCATCAGCATTTGTTCGTAAAGAATTTGCAGTGCTGCTTCCAGTCTGCTCTGACTGCTCATAAGGCGTGGCAAGTGTGGTAGCGATAAATCTAATCAGACCTACCTTACCGATCTCCCCTGCCATTACAGCACCATAAGAAGCGTACTTCTCAATCGGGGTAAACCCTGGCATTGCCTCAATATCAGCACGTGCGTCCGGATGTGTAATAGCGAAGTAACCTTCAGCTACTGGTTCGGTGTTGTAGCCAGAAGTTGGCTTAATCACCTGAGAAATTTTTTGAGCGTTGTTCTTTTCCAAGAAACGAACTACCGCAGCCAAAATCTTAGCATCAGTCCCACTTCCTCCTGGTGCTACATAAGCGGTATTACCACCAATTGCTTTATCAACTGCGGAAAACCCTCCATCAAATGTGGAACCATCCTGATAGAAAACAGATGAGGTGGCTTTGAACTTATTGTAAGCCAAAGTATCCATCTGCTCTGCCATCTGAATGGCTTGACGCTCAGTAATCTGAGCTACAATGGGATCAGTTGACAAGGCCAACATAACATCAGTCACAGGAACCCAAGCTCCGTACTGAGCTAAAGTGGCTTTGATTGTAGTCTGCTGTAGACTATCGCTTGTAGGAGTAACTCCTTCGCTGATTTCAGTAGTGTTTACAGCAAAACGCTCATATCTGCGAAACCTGATATCCCTTCCTTCATTCAAAGGCTTGGTATCTTTTTGTGCAAAACGAGCCATGGTAATGAGTTGCTTGCTGATTGCAAGAAACTTCTTTTGAATAGTGAACGCATCGGCTGCACTAAGCTCACCATATTTCGCCCCGTATCCCGAAGTCGATGAGAGAACCCCAGTGCCACCGTTTGTTCCAGCCTGATATGGTTGAACTGCCATTTTATTATCCTATATTGAACATTAGTGGTTTATGTACCCCATTGATATTCAGGAGCTTTTGCCCACTCTTCATCTATAGATAACGAACCCGTAGGTTTGGTATCACGAGTTTGGCCCCTGACTAATCCCTGGGCTGCTTTTCTACGGTCATCGTTTTGGGTTTGAGTAGGGGAGGGCTGTTCTACCTTACCTAAGATCTTCTGGCCTTCCTCGGAATCCATATACATCTTAAATACCTCTGCCTTCTCGTCCAAAGTACCGTGATTCATTGCTTGTGTAAGCAATGGGGATTTATTGACATAATCAAAAAACTTCGGGTTTTCATCAATTACTCTCCAGTCAGGTGTAATCCTTCGATCAAGTTCAGCCTTAGCCTGCTCCAGACGTATATGAGCTTTTAACTCATCCACCTCTTTTTGCATTTCTTCGTATTTAAACACATCTTCTTGTGTAGGCTTGGTGTCAATCTTACGAAATGACATTTGAGCCTCACGTTGAGCCATTTTCTTAGCAACCCCCAATAACTCTGGGTAGTCTTTAAGAACCTGTTTCTCTTCATCTGTGTAGAAAATACTTTCATCAAGTGGGTCAGGTTTGCTGTCAACTTGTTCTCGTAAACTATCAACATCCTTTACCTTTTGTTCCAACTCAAGCATGCGTTGTTGCATCTCAAGTTTTTCCAGTCGTGCAGCGTCTTGTTCTTGCTTCAGTTTATGAAGCTCGTTCCCACGCCTAGAATGTGATTGTTCAAGATTTTTATACCTGTCTTGCCAATCAGTATCCGATTCAGTTTCTTCAACCTCTTCTTCAACCTCTTCGGCTACGGTTTCCTCAACCTGCGCCTCGATCTGCGGAGTTTCCTCTGCGGGTACGGGGGGTTCGTTGTTTCCGTATTCAGGTGTTTCTTCCCAACTAGCTGTAAATTCCTGTTGTTCTTGTTCTGCCATTATCCCTTCATGGTTCCTGGGTTAGCATGCTATCCAGATGGGAGACCCTTTATCTCCCTATCCGCTAGTTTAGCGGGTGTCTCTGCGATTTCTCGCAAAGCTTTTATTTCACCAATCATCACATTGGCTTTTGCTACATCGTCTTCTGTGACCAACTTTCTCGTACCAAGGAGGTTAAGTTTTTCATTCACTTCAGACTCTATAAACTTAACAAACTCCAACCACCGAGGGTCAGAGTCTAATCTGGCAATCGCGCCAGAATCTGGTTTAGTTAATGGGCGCAGGTGATCCCTCCGCAGGGGTAGTCGGTATTCTTGCCCCAGCTTGCTCCATATTTTCGAGCTCCTGCTCCATTTGATCTAATTCTGCATCCTGAGATTGATTCTGCATCTCAGCCATAATCTCTTGCTCCTGCTCTTGCATCTTTTGCTCTTTGAGCAGAATAGAATCATTTTCATAATCTGTAGGTCTTGAGAGTACATTACCCTGACTCATAAGAATCTCACGCTCACGCATGTCTGCTTTTCTTTGATCAGCAGATACAGCCATTTTTTCTTTAAGAAGTGCATCAGAAACACTTTGGTTCATCTTACTTTCTTCTTCATATTGCTTAAGCTGCATTGCCATTTGTTGCTGCATTTGATCTTCTTCAATCTTTTCATCTGGAGTCATCACCATTCCTTCTGGGTCTAGTGAAAAAGCCCTAAAGATTGGGCGAACCAAAGCATTCATCTTAACGTGAGCCCTAAGATCTGGATTTTGTCCAAGTATGTTTAAAAGATTTAGTAACTGAGTATTGTGTACTTCCTTCGCAACATACTGCATAAACCCTGTAGACTGTGCATCATAATCACCTTTAATCATTAGGTCATCACTATCAGCCATCAACCAGTGATAGACTGCTTGCACATTTTTACTGATCATGTTGCTTACAGAACGAACAACTTCTGCTGTCAACTTGTTACTGTTAGACTGAAGGATGCTCATCCCAGTAGCTGTTTTCGTTTGATAAGCAGATGATTCCCCCATCCCTATCGCTGACTGGCCTGATGCAATATCAGCCTGTCTCTCAACCATCTGTATTAAATTATCTAATCCTGATGTAACATCTGGGATAATGACTGGGCGAAAAGCTGAGTTGACATCGTTTCCTGGGCGTACACGTATCATTTTGCCAGGTCGTATATCTTCCAAGTCTTCACCATCATCAAAAGCTTGGGGGTCGATGACAGACATTGGATTAGAGGCAAGAGCTTTACCTTCAACCATTTGAGCAAAGGCAAAGTTGGTGATGTCTTGAAGATCCCTAATGCTAAAATAAATGCCATCCCCCCAAATAGACTCAGGGTTCCTTTCCCAATAACACATGTCGTAAGGAATCCTTCCATCAAAAGGATTCATAACCACACGTATTACTTTACCACCACAAACTGTTACACAAACTGAAAGGTTTGCTTTTATTCCTTCAGGAATATCCATGTACTTTTCAAGATCTTCTATGGGAAACTCTCCCCACATCTCAAGAACCTGAAACTTTTTAATTCTTTCTCCCCTGTTTCTATTATACCTGACAGGAGACTCTGACTGATCTGATCCGTATTCAATACCACTGCCTGTAGAGATTGCTTCTTCTATTGCTTCTGGGATAAAACCATTTTGGTCAGAAAGGTTTCTTAATTCTTGTTGTGAATAAAATGCTCTCTGAATTACCCAATCTGCATTTTCAATACTTGTCGCTTCAGGAGTGGGGAATAAATCCCAACAAGAGACAAACTCAACCATCGGGATGAGCTCTGATTCAATAAAGTCCTCAGCTTCTACTAGAATAGGATCTTCTTTCGCTGTCTTATAGACTGGGTAGTTGTGGTTTTTAAGGACTACAGCTTTTGTACAACCAGTCCCATATAAGCACATCTCTAATATCGAATCATTAATTACACCCACGTAATCACTTTTAGTGAGTACATCTCTTATCTCCTTTTCCATTCGCTCTGCTCTCATCTTTACCTCTTCATACATAAGCTCTGGAGGTAACTGAGCAAGATCAGGAGATATGAACTTAGGCTTCAAGTTTGGGGTAATATCGAATGGGACTTTCCCAGACTCGAATAACAAAGAGGATATTTTGACTTTTGCGCTATTGACTCTGCGCCTCACCAGATGAATAAAAACTCCACGCTTTTGCGCTAAGCTATGAACAGCATCAATGCGCTCAGGATGTGTAGACCTAAACGCATCGTGTGCTTCTTTCCAAATCTGCTCTTCATCAACTCGATATTCTTTAGCTTGCTGGAAATAGCTTTGAACCATCTCTGCAAGACTATCAGGCTCAAATGGAATTTCCATTTCAACCATCATCTCGTTGTTGTTAAGCATTTCAGCCATAGCTTACGTGGGGGCTACTAGCAAACCGAGAGGGTTTGAAGGGGGATCGGTTCACCCTCACCCCCAACTTTCTCAGTCAGATGGAATTCTTCCAATGTCAGTGATTGATCCTGCTGTAGAAGTACCTCCACCCATTAATTCTGCGGAAGTAGCTGCTCCAACTGCCAAAGCACTATTTGTCGTATTGACATAATGAATTTCAACAATTGGACACTCGGCTGAAAGATCTAACTCAGGTCTTTTCGCTGTAGCAGTGTTTGAGACAATCTCTCCAGCGTAAAAGTGCATACCAGCCCTTGTCGTTGTTATATTAGTTGGAGCCCCAGAAATAGTAACAATACATCGAACTTGGCTCAAAGCAGGAACCGATAGTCCGAGGAAGTTCTGTCTAACAAAGACATCACCATTTGTACTGTCATCATTTCTAGTTTTTACAGGATTGTTTGCATGCAAACCTGCTGTAAAGTTTGTTGTATTCAAGACTGTATCAGATCCAGCAGCATCATCCGTTAAGGTGTATATATTACCAGCTATCATAACGGGAATTGCTGACCATGAAGTTTGTTCAGAAGCATTCATCGAAAAACCAAGTTTCCCGAGAGGCTGACTTACAATAAGATCTCTTTGACCCTTATGCCAAAAAGAAGTGTTCAATGAAGACATATTGTCCTTTCGTATTATGAACGGTTCAAAAAAAATGAACCGAGGACTCACTTAGGTTTCCCGACCTATGCGTCAGTTAATTGAGCTCAGCCTTAGTTAAGACCAACTTCCGCACATCGAGTCCTCGCCCATAACTATAGATACTTTTTTACTAGCAAGTTTAATATTTGTCAACTTATCTCTAAAAAATAAACTACACTTGTATATCACTGGTACTCAAACAGTGGGATCGTATTCTCTATCTTCTGACGTTCTTTCAGAAATCTTGAGCGCATAGATGGGGGATACAGTTGCGCCATCATTAAAGCAATACCAAGGGCTATCACGGTATCATCATGTCTCCCTTGTTGTGCTGCCATCTTTCCATCTGGGTGATGAGAGAATGAATTTAGTTCATGTATAATCTCTTTACTGCGTATCTCAATTTGCTCTTCCCGTATCAATTCCCGCAGATGGTTTACAAGTAGGGGCTTAGATTTCAATGTTGTGTTCCACCCTAGCTTCTTCTGCTTACGCGCTGTTCTCTCATCAAGAACTCGCTCATAGTAAAGGTTTGGGTAGTTATGAACGTTTCTCAGACAAGTTAGCGTAGTCAATCCGTGGTTGTTGCGTTCTACCCCTATCAAGCTTTCGTTGTAGTATTTACCGATAGTCGTCAATACCCACGCGAGAAGGTCAGGATCGAGCTTCCCACGCCACATTGCACATTCTTCGAGCGTCTGCGCTTCTATTACTACGACTACTGAATAGTCTGTATCCCTGTTTGCGCGCTCAATTCCTTCTGACACGTCACAACCTATGCGGTACTCCCTCTCTGCTATAGGGTGGCTCCAGATAGTAAGCTCCCCAAGGTCGTCAGGGTCGAGGTAATAGCGCATTTCACGCATACTCATGTTTGTGCGGTAGTCGTTTACTGGGACTCTGTACTTTTCTGGGGGCTTTGTAGTCATTAATTCGTTAGTTCTCAGTAACATGCTGTTAAGAACCTGTAGGTCAAAGACAGATCTCCCAGAAGTGACAAATGCACTCTCTTCTGTTACTGGGTACTCTTGGTTAAACATCAAAAGATCCCCCTGGCACTGCGTATCAATACACCTTCTTCTCCATTTCAGGTGCTCTGCTGTAATTTCAAACTTATATTCCGCAGAATCCGTTTTATACGTCTTAGTGACTCCTAATAAGTCTAACTCTTCCTTACCACCATACCTTCTCTCAGTCCCTAAACTATTCAAAAACTTGTCATCAAGAAGTTCTTTCTCATTTAGTGGGGTTTTGTACTCAGGAAAGATGAACCATGGAAAGAATGCTGCCCTAAAACCAGATTTCCCCTCCCATGCTCTCCAGAATTCGTCATAGAAAAAATTACCTACACCCTTCGCAGTGCTTTCTAGCCATATTTCTGTTTCAAAACCAGATAATACGCAGTTCTGCAACCCGATAGAGAACTCTCTAGCCCTTTCACCCCAGCTACTTATCTCTGAACAGTGCAAAAAATCAATAGCATCCCCTCTTACCTCAGCACCCCCTACAGAACTAAGCCCATATTTACTATTTAAACCACCTCCTTCCTCTGAGGCCCACATCAATTCACGCTTTCCGCTATACATTACCTCTGGCTTTATCAGCTTTGGGTAATTCTGCTCCATAATCCTAGTCATCTGGAACATGGTGTCAGACGTTGAACGGTCATGCGTGGCAATATGGACGGTCTTGTTATACTGAGTGGCGCATTTCTTAAACAAACGTGCCTGTATGTAGGTAGATATTCCAAATCTACGTGCTTTCAGCACAATCATGCGTATATGGTCATCATCCTTCTTCTGGGATTCTGCCATGTCGTGCAGGATCTTCTGCACATTATTCAATTTAAAGGGGATTAACTGCTTTGTACCAAACTCTACAATCTTCAAACACTCATAGAAGTAGAGCTCATCATCACTCAGCAGGCTATTAAGGTAGGTCTGGTACGCTAACGGGTCCATTAAGCTCCTGGCTTATATACCTTGGAGTCCCATTCCTTCTTATCTGTGTCAAACCAAACCATTCTAAACACCCAGAAATCAAATAAAGCTGATGCAACTTTAAATTTCACCATTGCATCATCCTCTACTCTAGGTCTTTTTCTGGATCTATCAAAACCCTTGACCTCGTGGATCTCGAATCTATCAGGATAAGTAACTAAAAAATCAGGATGGTAGTAACACTTCTCTTCTGCGAGCCTTAACCCAAAAGGCTCAAAATCATATCTTACTATTCCACGGCTTTCATACAGATCATACAGGTGTGCTGCATACTTCTGCTCCGTTTTGTTCATTCGTGAGTAGTCTCGCTGGATCGGCTTCATCTATGACCTCATATGTGATGTCCTTCTTTTTAGCCTCAAGAGTCTTCAGCATGTCCTCAACACGGATATTTACATCCTGCTTTGATTCAAGCTGTCTGATCTCATTAGGCAACCCAAATGCAGTCCTCTCACTCTTGATAAGCTTCTCAAGAATGTGGACCTTCTTCTCAAGCAATAAAGCCTCATCTAAAGTTTTCACCGCATCTAAGTCTTCCCTATAATGCTGTAGCTCTAAAGCATGAGACTCAACTGCCTCAGTGCGTTGTGCATTCAGCCTAGCGGAAGATATCTCTGAAAACCTCTTTAAATCAGCCTTACGCTTGCCCCCAAACTCCCAATCAAACTCTTTGGCAATCTGCCATAACCTAGCCCTACTGATACCATAACGTTTCGCTATGTTGGTTTGTGAGCCCATACCCTGCTCATAGTCCTCTTGCAGTCTAATTAGCTTCTGCTTTGTCAACTTTCTTATTGGTTGCATAAGCCCTAATGGTGTCTTTTGGTGTTCTACGAACGCGTTACGAACGTTATACAACCGTTTTTATTTGAAAGTCAAGGTTGTGTGGAAATGTTTTAGGAGTCCCATATATATGTGGGTACGGGGGTGCGCGACCCCTCCCCCCTCTATACGCGCGCGAATCCTTATCCATTTTTTCAAGCCAGGATCACTGTGGGGGGTGGCGTGGTCTAATGGTGGTGAGTCAAGTCACTGGCTTGGCGGGGGTACATATACATCTGTATAGATCACTTCGGGTGGTCAAGGTTTAAGTTGTAGCAGTTCTTAAATAAATGAATGGAGACATTATGACAAGGTCGGAGAGATC
>CENQ01055078.1_pt1 | contig 16290 bp, 14 predicted proteins | sample 356171 | NCBI WGS metagenome assembly CENQ01 (sample SAMEA2619802, study PRJEB7988) | marine metagenome | biome: marine biome (ENVO:00000447); feature: surface water layer (ENVO:00002042); material: "saline water (ENVO:00002010), including plankton (ENVO:xxxxxxxx)" | depth 5 m
TTCAGGAATCCCTATTTTTTTATCGAAAGCACGTTGAAGTCCTGACAAGGTTCCTATGGTTGTTCCGTATCTTGCTACGTCTTCACCAACTGCCAAAACGGGGTTTGTAGGTTCTTCCATCATCGATGCTCTTGCTTCCATTTTTGGTTCAGTTTGTGACCCTCCTAAAGTCTTAAAAGATAGTGCAGTTTCCTTCTCTGCATTTACCATATTTTTGAATTTTTGGAACCCTTCATCATCACCAAAAAGGATCTCAATTCTTTGCTTTTGTTGAGGGTATTTTCTGTAAAATTCTGCAAGGTTTGCCCCTATGCCTTTCTTCTCCATCATATCAATAATTTTCTCCATTGCTGATAATCTGTAGAAAAACTTTTCTCCACTAGATAGGGCATTTTTATCCTTCTTATCGAACATTCTTTTAATAACTGCAGGACGTTCACTCAAGACCCTTTCACCTAACTTGTAGGCATCATCTGCATCGATTCCAATAGCATACTTTTTTCTAGCTTTCCCGTACTCCGGTGCAACCTCATCCAGCATATCCCTGTAGATTTTCAGTTGCTTAAAATATTCTGCTTTTTTTGACTTCTGTAATGACCCTGCTTCACTTAATTTTTGGATGTAATCACTAAAACCTCTTTTTACATAGTCCAATTGTTTAATAGAAAACGGTCCCGTCATTTCTTCGTATAACGGTTGACCGTTTGAATCTTTTCTCTGCTTCCCCGACTTATTTAGTACAGGTTTAGGAAAAGGAATTTCTGGAGCTAATGGGTCAGTCACTCTTTCAAGTCTTGCTAAATCTGCACCTTCTATATATGCCCCCTGAAACCATTGGTTTACGGTAGGATCTGACAAGAATTCGTATAATTCTTTTCCAGATTCTTCGTCAATAACAGGATATTTTTCATATGCTTTGTTGTACATTTGACGGGAAGCATTTAACGTCTTCCGCATAGTGTTTTCCGCTAATGCTCCTCCAGCATCTCTAGGTAAATTTGTACCGGAATGGACAACATCAGTAAAACGATTCAGCATCTCATCCTGACGGTTTTCTAAAATATCCCTACCTACATTTTGCGCTGATGATGGGGTATCTAAAACAACACTTCCATATGCCCTCATGTTCCTTCCCAGATCCATACCCATTACAGGCATACCTTCTGATCCTTCAGTTAATTCTTTATGTTTCGCCATAGCTGGGGCAATGCTTACACCATCATCTGTTTCCTCAATTAAGTTATCTTTTTGCAATCCTTTAAAAACAGAATCATCACCTCTAGACGGTGGTGTGCTTCTAGTAAACTTTTGGTACTGATTCTTTAATGACTGAAACACCCCCCAAAAGTTTGCCATCACTCCTGCAGTACCACCCCCTAATCCTGCACCAGCAAGAGCATGAACCAGCCTTTTTGCTGAAACGAATTCGTCACTATCTTGACCATACCCTGCAATACCTCCTTCTACCACCCCCGTTCCTATTGCGCTACCTGTAGGATTCTGTAATCCCTTCATCGGTATTTTCTGTATAGCTTTTTGAAGTTTTAAACCTCCACCTATACCAGAAGCCATGCCCCCAACAAATTCTGCCCCCATAGACATTTTAGGGTTCTCCAACTCATAGAGTTGAGACTTTATCATCATATCTTTGTAATGCTCATCATATGATTTGCTAGGGTCAATTAAACGGTAAGCAACGGCTTGAACTTCATTCCCCCAATTCCACAATAAGCCATTGATAGCAGGGTCATGTAGCCCGTAGGCTTTTTCCATTGAATTCACAAAACTTTCGATAGAGTTAAATCCTTTTTTATTTAAATAGGTGTTAATCATTTTAAGATTAACGGGGCTTCTTTCTCCATTAATTTCAATACCGTTAGTCAATGCTGAAGCAACGGTATCCCTAACCTTATCTAAATTAGGATATTTTTTTGTAAGTTTTTCAGGCTTTTGTTTAGGAGGGTTTAAAGTCCCTCTAATGCCAGTTGCATCAACTAAAGGTAGTTCACTCATTTTATTTTCACCGCATTTTCAAATTCTTCAGCAGAATAATCACCACTTTCATATTGAGAAAATTTAGTCGTAGATTCCCCATCATTTGTAGAAGCATTAGCTAAGTCTAAAGGCACACCCATACCCAACATTTTATTTGCATAATTCAACTTTTGCTCAACAGTTTTTTCCAGCATATCTAGTTGAGTTAAATAGGCTTCTGCTCTAGTACCGAAAATCCCTGCACCAGATTTCACAAAATCGGTGAAACTGATGACACTAGGATTACCCATTTGTTGTTCAACTAATTCTATATCTCTACCCGTAGGCACACCCAATTCTTTTAATGTTTGAAGTCCAGAAAAAATGTTTCCGTATATTGAACTTTGTACAAAAGACTCCGGCCCCATAACCTCTACACCAGTAGGTTTCCTTAAAGATGCCCTCATTAATGCAATATTTTCTCTTAAAAAATCTGCGGTGCTTCTTATGTTATGTTGTTTGGCCTTAACTGAATCAGGAATACGGATGTTCCCCTTATATTCTTTCCATTTATTTTCGATCCTTTCCCGTTCCCCTGTGAAAATTGTTGGTGTAGGGTAAATATTATCAGGGGGTAAAGGTTTGGGCATCCTTTGCTGAATAGGGTTTCCATTTTGGTCAGCAAGAGTAACTAAATCTTCACCAATAAACTTATCTTGATAGGCTTTTATGTATTCGGTGTTATCCTTATAGCTTCTGTCCCTCATCCCTCTGACAAGAGCATTAATCCCTTGAGAAGATTTAAGTACATCTTGAGGGTTTGATTTGTACCTACGGGGTTCCCTCCCGTCATTAGAAGCCATAATTGTGTACTGACTGACAAACTCCTCTTCCATCCCTGCATCAATTACAGACTGAGGTATATCAAGGAACCTTTTTTTCTCTTCAAATCCCTCTACTTTGTAAAAATTTTTATCTAAATAGGCATCAAAAAAATGTTTGTCTGGGCTTCTTACTTCATTTGTAACCGTGTTACGTGTAACTAATCCTGCCAAACCTTTTAATTTTTCTGGTAAGTCTTTTTTAGGGATAGGTTCCCACATACCCTGTGATAATGCAGTCCTTACTAATTCTAATGAATTTTTTGATGGACCCATTCTTTTAAAAGATTTTTTTGCCCTTTCGTTATTAGGAAAAGATTCGTCTACAAAATCAGTCCAGTTGTCTAAAATGTTTTGTTCACTTTTTGCCTGTTTTGCTTGTATCTCTTTTAGACGTTTTTCTGCTTGACCTTCTTGCAGATTTGCTAACGCTAGTTTTTGTTGTAGAGGGAAAAGTAATTGTTCTTGATCAAACTTAGTTTTAGCCCGTTGATCTAATATTTTTTGTCTTCTTTGTGTGTCTGCAAGTTGCTCCCGTTCTAACCTCATCCTTTCCCGTTGAGGAGTCGCTTGCATATATGCCGTTAAAGCATCGCCAAATGCCCTCTGGTTATCTAAACGGGGATCTCTCCTGTATGGGGTCATCACACCCTGATATTGCGCTAAGTTCGATGTATATGCCCCTAATGCACCCAATGCAGGATGCAAAGATTCCTGTAGCGTGTAAGGAGAAGCCATCAGATTAATCCTTCGTAGTATTGCATTGAATCATTTCGAGGAAACGGGATACCACCCCCCCTGCTAATTGTGGGAGGAGGTGTGTAGCTTTGAGATTTAGAATCAAAGTTGCCCAACAAACCCATTACTGCTCCGATCCCTGCTCCAATCATAGCCCCGTGTGGTGTTCCTGTTTTAGCCCCTAATCCTGCTCCGGTGAATGCGCCTTTCATAACTCCTGTCCCTGATCCCTTCATGCTTGTGCCAGGAAATATAGGTGATTGATCGGTTGAATTTATAGCCATCCCACCTAATAAAAGTGGGTCCGAATAGGCATCGGTATTAGAGGTAAAACTAGATGACAATTTATCATACCATTTGTCTGCACCAGCCTTCATAGGACCGGATGTATTAGCCATCATAGACTCGTAATCTGCACCCCCAACAATTGGTTGATCCATCGGTTGAACCATTGCTGGTTCCATTTTATTTTTTAATGGATTTAGTTGTTGTGGACCCACCGCAAAATCTTGTGGGGGGTTAGTCACATCTAAATTAGGCATAGAATTACCAACCGGAGGTTGCATAGCCAAACCTTGCATATCTAAAGGAAGGTTTTCTAATTCTTTAGGGTCAGTATAAGGGTATGCTGAATCAAGTGGGTTATAAGACATATTCATCTCTTTATAAGGGTCTGCCAAAGATGCCTGTATCAATGACTCTTTTCTCCAATCTGCAGGTAATTCCGGTTGCATTTGTAAATCGGTACTGTCACCAGCCATCAACATATCCCCAACATTTTCTTTAGGTCTTAAATGTTTAGGGGGGGTAATTTGAAGCAAGGGGTCATCTATTTCAGGAACGGGGTTTGGTTGCCCGTCCCTCATATTCCTTCTTCTGAAATCTGGCCTTTGATTTTTTATTTGTTGTTCTAGTGCATCAAAATCAGTTTCCGGTCCTAGTCTTGATGGTACAGGTTGATTAGAAGGTAGTTGAGGATTCGGTAACTGCATATCAGACGGTCTATCTAACATATAGTCTGGTATCAGTTCATCTCTATCTGATGCTTCTGAAACAGTCATATCTCTCATTAAACCCATCTGGTTAGCGGTTAATCCGCTATCCATAACACCCGTTGTACCTTCTGTAACTAATGGGTTGTATAACTGTATTTCTTGTTCAGTAGCTAACGATAAAAGCTGATCATCAGTAGGGGGGTAATAATCGTTACCTATTTGCTCTATATACTTCTTCCATCTAGGAAGTAATATTCGTTTTAATTGTGGGTCCATTAGAACAACCCTCCTTTTCCTCCACCACTATGATAAGTTGGTGACTCTGTTTTAATTGGCGCACCCGACATAATTGAACCCAAAGCACCTAACCTTTTAAAGGGGTAATCTGTCCTCCTGTTAAACTCACCAAAATCAAATCTGTCATTCATCCGGTTAGTAGTTCTGTCATCCATCCCCATATTAGTAAGGGCATTAATATTAGTGTACCTACGGTTTATATCCTTATCAGTTACCCCCATCGTATCACCAGCGTAGTCTGAAAAGGTACTGTACCGTTTTACACCTAAATTACCGGATGCCTCTCCTGCACCTAAATTTAGATTTCCGTAACCTAAATTAAGGTTTTCTCTGTTTATGTCACCTCTAAGATTACGATCCGCATCACCCGTATCTGACCTTAATGTTCTATCCGCATCTTGTGTGTCAGAAATCAATGTTCTATCTGCATTACCAGTTAAACGTCTTAGGTTTCTGTCTGCATTGCTGGTAGACGTATTAATATCTTTAATTTGATTTCTAGAATCTGCAGTTAAATTACGGTTTGCATCACTTGTAAATAAATCCGTAGCACGGTTATAGCCCCGATCCATTAAGGTTCCGGTCACATCACCAACTTGCCTGATAAAATCTTGATTTACATCTGCTTCCATTAACCCGTGTCTTGATCCACCAAAAGCACCTCTTGCAGAAGCATCTGCTCCTACGTTCATTAATGCCTTTTTACGTGAATCATCCATACGGGATATGGTGTTATCCAGTACATTACTTATGTATGGATTCATGTAAGTAGAAGCATTAAAATCTGACATAGTATCTGCAGTAATATCACTAGCAGATGCTTCACCTACATCTTCTGCACTTACTGTATTTGCAGTAGTTCCAGTTGCAGTAGTGCCGTATTTACCTATTGCTCCTGTACCCATTGCTTTATCGGAAAGATCCTCAAAAGTATCACTAGCCGTATCAAAATCTTTAGTTGCTCCAGTTTTTGTAATCGAACCGTCTTTATTTACAGTTGTTCCACCTATTCCTAAATTTAAAGCACCCGTTGCCTTATTAACATCATCGTACTCCATTTCACCCGTTTGAGGATTCTCTGACATACCATATGTTTGCATATCGTCTATGTCACTTTTTGCATCCTTTAAACGGGTAGGGTCATCCTTATAAAACTTTTCTCCTTCGTCTAAATAACCTTCGTATGATTCGGGTAAAGCTAATGCTTCGGTATATACTTTGTCTTTAAACTCGTCATCACTCATTAAGTCTGGTTCTGATTCTTCTACTAAAGCGTCCACAAGTTCTTGCGGAGGTTGATCAACATCTCCACCACTAGGGGTGTTAGTAGGTGTATCACCATCTAATAATGTATTAGTATTATTAAAATCGTCATTACTTTCGCCTAATGTTGGGGTTGTAGTGTCGTTAATATCGACAAAATCATCTAAATTTAAATCAGACGTATCGCCAAAGTCATTTGAACTACTATCAAAATCAAAAGTATTTGTTGAAGTATCTGGGGTGTTTGATTCAAATTCAGATCCGTCTGACGAAGTATTATTATCGTTATCGTTTTCGTTATAATTGTAATCAGAATCGCCTAAAGTGTATTTATAAAACTCTGGCAGACCCGTTATCGGATTAATGGTCCCAGACCCTCCCCTACGCTTTAGCATTCGGGCTTCTCTAGGATTTATATGGGCAAGCATAGTGTCACCCCTTCGTCCAGCATTTTGTAACGCTATAGCTTGTTTCCTCATCCTTACGGGGTCCATCCCGTTTGAAAATCTTCCGGTTAGGTTCATATGTCCTTACTTATCTGAATGTATGTTTTGTCAGAATCTAATTCATTTTTAAAAGTTTTTAGCCAACCTAATCGGCCCCTAATTTCTAATCTTTCTGCACCGTTTTCTTTTGCCCATTTAATTAAATCCGGTTGCAGTTCTTTCATTTCTTTGAGATCACCACCAGCAAGAAATATATTACAAGCACGTAAACGAGGGTAGTTAACAAACTCACAAACTATTGCACCATTAGGTAAAGTTATTAAATGGAAGTGACCAATACTAATACCATATACTATGTCTTTCCATAAGTGTGTCTTCAGATCATTTAATATAGGTTCTATGTATTTTTTTGCATGATCAAGGGACGTATGGATTGGTTGTTTGTGTAGGTTTTCCATCGGAGTCAGTAGTTACTGAAGTAGTTGATAAAACACCTCCGTCAGATACGTTTAGTTTAAACCAACTTCCATCTGGTGATTGTAAACAAACTGAACCAGTATCAATGAAGTTGTCTGTATTAGTTTTTAATGAATAATTAAATTCGTTTTCTAGCTCTTCTTGTACTAATGCAGTATGAGTAGGGTCGTAATTTTCAGGTGCTTCAGGTAATTTAATCATCTTTTACCGGATAGTTTTACATCCATTTTTACATTACCTAAATCCCAATCCTGATCAAAGGGACTTTCAATTTTAAAACTTACCTCTCTACCGTTTATTCTTATGTCGGTATACCCATCAGACTGAATATCATAACTTTCAGAAAATGTTTCTGTTTCTTCCGGTGTGGCTTGTTGTCCAAATTTAAACCTTAAACCGTTTTGTCCAGCATCAGTATCCGTAATTAATTGATTGCCCTGAACCCGTCTTTCTCCTTGCCCGATTTCATAAGGTCCAGTTTCAGCATACACAAACCCCTGTTCATTTTGTTCAACGGTCCCTTTGTATAGAACTCTGTCCCGTAAACACATTTGTGTGTTATTGTCTGGTGGAGATACGTATTGTGGTCTTACACCTGATACTGGTGAAACCTCATGTTCGTAAAGTTTAAAATCTGTACCTATACCCATAGGGTAATCGTATACACCACTATCAATCATAGCCGTTCTAGGATTTTCCCCTATAGACCACCATCCTTCTACGAAGTTCCAGATAACATACCTATCAATTTCTGTACTGTTTTTACTACAATAAAACCACCATATTTCATTAAATTTTTGGTTCGCAAAACCAAAAAATTTTGATGATTGTATTGTGTTTATGTCATCGAATACATAACTAGAAACTTCACAAGGTAACGGTCTTACCACACCATCATAAGTCCAGAAACTACCTTGCCCCATCCACGCTGAAAGTCCTCTAGCAGTTACCACGGTTTGGGGTGATATAGTTCCGCAAGCATCACCTAATTTACGTCTGCCAAAAACGTAAGGGGGGCCAATATAATCTAGTGCATGACAGTCTACATCGGTCCACATTACTATTCGGTCACCCACTTTTTTAGCAACCTGTAAAGTACCAACCGTGTCAACTTCAAAACTACCAGCCTGATTAGTTGCAGATGGTGACCAGTTTGTAAGTGATTCCTGATCACACCATTGAACTAATTTAGGATTACCACCAGCCCCCAAAGCTACTAATATTCGTTCTTTAGAAACTATAATTGCACTATTTTGAAGTGGTGCATTTGTAAGTACTTGCGCCTTTGTTGTTGATTCGAGGTATGAAGGTAAAAATTTGTAAATCTTACCGTCTGATTTACTTAAAGCTATAAGCTGTTCACCAAAATTATCAAAACTCCAACTATTAGCACCTAATACTAAACTTGTACCAGCCGTAATAGTTTCTCCAAACCCCCTCGATTTTGATAGTGTTACATCACCGGATGGAGTTTCTGCAGTTAAAGTAATACCGGAAACAGTTAGCGAGTTAGTGGTGACGTTAGTTACTCTTATACCATTAGGGTAGGATCTGTTATTTGAAGCAGTATCAAATCCTGAAGTTTGTATAATATCTGGTGCAGAAAAAAATTGTGTGAAATCTGTAGTCGTTGAGGAAATAGTGGTGCTATTAGTTACAGTTATATCAGATGCGGTAATAGTTTTTTCTACAACCGTTCCGTTAAAAGCACCAGAACCATAACCTATGCCAGCCGTAGCCGTTGCGTTACCTACAATAAAACCTGTAGGAGTGGCATCGTAAGCTAATCCACTATTACCTGTATAAACTAATAATTTAGTTGCACTACCTATTGCTAATAGTTTTTTTGATGAATTATCCTCCCACGCAAACATACTACGTGCAGAATCAGGAATACCTGAGAGAGTGGTTTGGGTCCAACCTCCCACGGGTTGTACCCTACCATCTTTAAACCGGATATGGTTACAATCAAACCATCTACCTTTAGACTGTAACTTAGTCCCGTTTCTGTATACTCCTGCAGGAATTTGTAAACTAACTAAGGGCATAGTCCATCTAAGTAACTTACTTTTCCATCTATACGTTTTGCAGTCATTACTTTTTTACGGTTACCATTAATATTATAACTGCAATGAATCCAACCACTATGAGGATCTCCTTCTTCATAGAATTCAAGAATAAGTTGGTCATAATCTAAGTTATCTTTTATCCATTCAGCTAACTCTAAATTGCTTATTTTAAATGCCTCAAAATCTACTGCCATCCCGTGACAATGTTGGCTTTTTTCTGATCCCCCGATAGATGGGTGAGAGTTTAATTCGGGTGATCTGTACCCGCTTGAGATTGTTACTATGCCCCACTTATCCCGCACGGGTTGAAGAATATTATTCGCTAAAGCGCAAATGTTAATTAATGATTGCGTGTCGGGCTGGTTGCTTAATCCCAAACGGGTAGCACTCTGCGAATTAGTAAACTCTTTTAGTGAGAAATTTTTACTAATTCTAAGCATTTATGAAAACATCTCCTTAACTGATTTAAAGCTATTTTCTTCCATTTGGTCAATTGCGTGATCAACTAACTTAATTTGATCTTCACTTAAATTATCTTCCATAATTTTCGTTACATGTTCCTTTGCAAGTGTACTTGCAGAGTCCACTATTAACGATTGAATCACGTTAAGTAATAGTGTTGGGACCATTAGTTTCCTCCTCTTTTGGTTGCTGTTGCCGAGGCTTTTCTTCCTCCATTAAATCACTGTCTCCGTTGAAATAAAACGTGCTAATCCCTGAGATCACGGAAATAAAGCTACCGATGAGAATATTAAGCAAATCACGACTAGATTGCGCCATTTCTACTTCTGCAATTAACATCATATGAACGATATATAAAAAGATTGCAAAAGCACTAATAGAGATAACTAATCTGCCATAAAATCTAGCTACAGTTATTCTTTCGTTAACCGTCATTGTTTTCTTAATAGGTTTCGGAGGATCAGGTGTTTCTACCGTTGTTGTCGTAATTTCTTTAGCCATTTTTCCTTTCCATCATCCGCATTTCAGTTAACAGTTCTTTCATAGTTTGTGTATTGTTTTGTATAGCATTTTTCATCTCATCTATCATGTGAGTGGTGCTTTCAACTAGATGAATTAAACGCTCGTCTTGTTGCGTGTCTTTAGCTATTAATTCTGCCCTCTCACGTTTACATTGATCTTGCTGATATTTGATAAACCAAAAAGCGCATAGGATTACTATTGCTGGTAGGAAGCCACGTTCTAATAGTTCAATAACTATATTCGGTTCAATCGCCATAGGCTTGCCGTAGAAATATTGATAATCTGCAGGATTCATTAATTTAGTGGGTGCTTACCCTCTGCTATGAGTGCTTCTATTTTTAAGCACTCTACTCTATCTGCTATTTTAGGAAGGATAGATATACATTCAGACCAATCCTCAAAAGAATTGCTGACTGCAAACTTAGTTTGTGCCTGACTTAATTCATCAAATAAATGGTGAATTTGTTGCTCAAGAAATTTAGCTTTCTCCACTAATAACCTAGTGCAGTTTTCTTTGCCGTTCCCTCTGCAACTATTTCAGCTATACGTGCTTTCCCATCAGCATCGTCTGTTCTGTAGATTTTAAGTTCATCATCTACAGAAAACTCCTCCCTAATTTTTAATCTAGTTTCACTATTTACCAATTTAGTTTCAGACACTCTTTGATTCTTTAATGCTGTTTTTTCTTCATCAGTCGCATCTCTCCAATCTAGATCCTCTAAATCCTGAAAACTTTCAATATATGAAAGTATCTCTTCACTATCGTTACAGACACTAAAGAAGACTCGATCACCTATAATATTGTCGGGTACATCCCTAATAAACGGCATATCAGGCTCAAAAGTAAAACGTCCTGTTTCTTCGTCATAAACGTCAAATCTATGATCGTTTTCGGGGTCAACTATGTTAGCTTGTTTCTCCTTTGCAACCGATATTAATTTTCTCATTACTGTCCTTGTATTTTAAAACTGAGAATTTCTTTCTGAAAGGCTGGAATACAAATTGACTCTTCCTGCAGGAAACCCTAAATTGCCATCATTTGCGCCACCTGAATACCATTTCCCGTCATTTGTATGTACATAAAAAATTTCAGTACCAGTTGAATAAACATGACCACCTAATACAATCGGATACCTATTGTAATAACCTAGTTTATGATCATTAGTTGAGTAATCTAAAATATTGCCCCACGATTTTCGCATCATAACGGGGTATCGTGCCGTAGTACCTTGTGCTTGATCGGTAAAAACGTAATTAGGGTCAAGACCCCAACACCATATATTCCCGTTATAATCAATAATTACTGTTAAAGACCTATCGTATTCAAAAGGGGCAAAAACATGAGTTATTTTATCAACGGGAAAATGTTGATTTCCGGAATTACTAACTTCTTCCCATGATGTACTATTAGTGTATTTAGTTAATTGCCCTACATTTGTAGTATTGATTGGGTTCATAACATAACTACCGTTATAACCACATTGCCATAAATCCGCTATTTCTCCCCATGCACCGTATGTTTGCCCAAAATGCCCCGTGCCGGGAAGTCCAGTAAGTGCTTTTGTTGACCATCCATCACTTGTAACCTCTCTAAATGTAACCGTACTGGTGTTATCATTGTCGGGGTACATTCTTTGAAAAGTTGTGTAGGTAGTTGCTGAAGTTGTTCCCATACCTAGTTCCCCATGATGAGAATAACCACATCCATATAATCTGCCCTTCGTGGTAATAAAATACATCCTACTATTGTAAAAGCTTGTACCGTAGTAATGCCCCATCATAAAAATATAACCTACATCCTTGTAAGCATTTTCATCATCTGCTTCATTGATCGGTGAGCCTGTATATTTTGTAAAAGTGTTAATTTCTGAAGTATTACCAAACCCATTACCAGTAGGGGCAGAACCAGAAAACCATAATTGCATATTCCCGTCTTCTTGTGCCGATTCTGTATCCTCACAAATTGCTAAAACAGATCCATGACCATATGTTTGAAGACACATAATCTGCATCACAGTTTCAGGTAACACACTCACTAAAGTAGGTGTATTAGTATCTGAATCCTGACCGTTCCCTATTTGACCGTAATTCCCATCACCCCACGCATATAAAAGTCTTCTTTCGTGTCTTTGCATCCCATTGTGCATACCAGAACCTTTATCGGTTACAATCGCATACATTGTTGGATCACCATCATAAGTAGTGTCTCTTGAAAGAGGAGTTCCACAACAAGCTAAAACAAATAGATTATTGTCAGAAAAATATTCAATTTTTCTTAAATGCTTTAAGGATGCACCAGTCCCTAGACCCAACACTCCTGCCTGATTTGCACCACACATATACAAGTTACCCTTATTAGTTCTTGCCCACAAATTAGCGTGACCAGCATGACCTACGGCTACCCACTTTTCATCATCCTCAAAAGTCCCAAATTGCGTGGCAATTGGTACATCATATGTACCGTAGGCATCTGTGTTACTACTCGTCCATAACCCAGATCCATTATAGCCTGTGTTTCCTTGACCCTTTAATTCATAATTAGTTGTTATGTGGTGCTTTAAATCAACGGTTTGGGGCATAATATTTTGAAAGCACGGTCCTATTTTGTGGGGCCATTGAACACCACACTCAATTAAACTTTCCTGATTTACTTCGTCCCAACCTAACCAGTTATCACTAATTAGTTTTTGCCTGTAAAGGTTAGTTACTGATGAAACAGAAGTTGAACCTGTTACTGCAGACCCCCCTGCAGGAGAAGAACCGAAAGTATAAGTTTTAGATAATTGAAACGTATCCGTTGTTTTGTTAACAACGTAATACGTGTAATCTAAAGCAAAATTACTATTAGCAGTAACAAGACTAGAAGAATTCCCCACAAACCTCATCCTTTGCCCGTTTTCTAAACCGTGTGAATTGCAAGTAAAGTAGGAATTAGTCCCGTCAAAACTACATAAAGCTAATGCGGAACCTTTAGTTTGTGGGGTTAAAGAAGAAGAGTGTGTGTATGGTAAAATTTCATTATGATTTATGTGATTAGGTAAAGTCCCTGTTGCCCATACTGGTGACTGTCCAGTTCCTCTAGTTTTTAAAAATTGACCTGATGTCCCTGCACTTAGTTCCTCATTACCAGATGCCCCACCATAAACAATACTACCGTGACTTAATGTGGATGCACCTTCTGCTAATATTTGCCAATATGCAGAATTATTCTGTGGCGTGTTCCCTGCAGAATTACTTGCATAGATATACACCCAACTAGAGGAGTTATGAAAAACTGCATCATTAAACTCATAGGTGGTAGATGCACTATAAGTACCCCTCCAGTTTAATCTAATTTTTCCTAAATTAACTGTAGCCATTATTTTACGTTAATGCTTGATTATGAAACATCATTAGTCCATTCACCTAAAGTTCTAGTATCGCCTTGTTGTCCCTTATTGTTTAATTCATACCGATTATAACCCATTGAATATCTCTTACCGTCATTTGTGTAAGCGTGTACTACACTTCTATCCGCAAACGCACTACTTGTTTTCAAGAACGCAATATACCTACCCTCTGGCCCCAAATTATGCTGATTAGCAGTATAATCTAGTCTTTGAGAAAACGGTTTAATTACTGGTCGGGGAAATTGGATAGTCGAACCAGAAGATGAGTCATGCCAATCATAATTATCATCGTTACCCCACACCCATAAAATTGAATTTGTGTCGATAGCCCATACCGCACCTGTATTACCTACCATTTCAGGGGAGGCGTGAACTATGCGGTCATTTGGGAAAGTAACAATTGCAGATTGATCGGAGGGACCGTTACCTACGGTATAAGCTCCTTCAGTTGTAGTCCCATCGTATTCGTGCCATGAATATGTTGCGCTCGTATTTGCATGATTGACCTGATAATGCCCATTGTACCCTGCCAGATACATCGTTGTTTCCGTACCCCACGCCCCAAAAGTTTGACCGTGATGACCCGTGCCAGGAACCCCTTGTAAGGCACAAGAAGTGTGTTCAGTTGCATATACTTCTCTGAAACCTATGGTCCCGTTTGTGTGTGTCCATGTTCCTACGTTATTGGCATGACCATGAGCACCCACACCATAACCGTTTCGTCCTGTGTGAAAACACCTCCCAGCCGTATCAATAAAAAACGAGTCAGCGGAGTAATCACCGTTAGCGTTATCCCAATCTCCTGACCAAACCGTTATCCATGCCGTTTTTGCGAAATCAGAACCCGTGTGTTTGAAAGGGGTACTTTTTCGTTCAGACACAGTACCAGCACCATACCCGTGTTCATTCATGCCCCATGTCCATAACCGCATATTCCCATCTTCTTGAGAGGATTCAGTTTCCTCACAGACTGCCATAACAAAATTCATCCACCCTGATCCTATAGCAACTTGCATCACACTATTTGGTAGATTTGAAACTTTTGTGGGTACATTACGATCCGTAGTAGTCCCGTCACCTATTTGACTAGCACCGTTGTAACCCCATGCGTATAGTTCCCTCCGTTCATGATTCGGCCTTCCGTCTGAATCTAATCCTGACCCCCGTTTAGCACAAACTGCCCATATTGTCGGGTATCCTGCACCAGAATCGGAATACTGCATCGAACTCCCCACGCAACCAACAACAATGAGATCATTATCATCAAAATATTTAACCCTGTGGATTGTCTGACGGTTATTATTATCCCCGTGACCTAAATCGCCATAATAAGATCGGCCCCATGTAAAAAGTCCCCCCTTATTAGTCCTAGCCCACCACGCATAGCCACCTATTGATCCACATTGAACAAAGTGTTCTCCTTCTCGCATACCACCATGTTCAGGATCAACGGGGATAGTCCAGCCAGCGCTTGCAGTAGTATCACTTTCATTATAATTACCGTCTTCACTCACTCCTTGTCTTCCTGAACACCAAAGGTTGTGATTCTTATCAATCCAGTAATAAGTCATCTTTGCGCCTACAGAATAATTCTGCATTTGCGGTCCTAATTTATTACCAGTTGCGGTTCCCCCTTCAATTAAACTTGTTTCACTACTTTCATCCCATCCTAACCAATTATCTGCTATAGGTTTCACGTTATACATATTCGTTACACTACTTACATTTGTGCTTCCAGTTACTACTGCACCAGCCGTAGGGGTTGAGCCAAAAGTAAATGTTTTACTTAATTGAAACGTGTCAGTAGTTTTGTTTGCCACATAATAAGTGTAATCAACTGCAAAGTTTGTATTAGTGGTCATGTTACTTGTACCAACAAAACGTATTCTAGCCCCGTTGTGAAACCCGTGTCCTGTGACTGTAAAGGTGTTATTTGAGCCATCATAGGATGCAGATAGTGCAGACCCTTTAGTTTGCGGAGTTAAACTGCTAGACCATGTATAAGGAAGTAAACCAAAGCGAGGAGTATCGGCTGGTTTAGTCCCTTCAGCCCAAACAGGATTTGCAGAAGTACCTTTTGTTTGTAAATAGTACCCTGAAGTCCCTGCAGGAAGTCGCTCATTTGACGAAGCACCTCTAATTAATAAATCACCTCTTGTGGTTAATTCAGTAGTACCATCTGCCATAATCTGCCAATAAGCAGAACTAGAAACAGGTGTGTTTCCAGAGGAACTATCTGTATTAATATAAACATATGAAGAGTTTTGGTAATAAACTGCATCATTGTATTCGTAAGTAGTACCTGAATTATATGTACCTCTCCAATTAAGTCGTATTTTACCTATGTCGATTGTTGCCATAATTACCTATATCGTTACGATTAAATGACCGGAAGAATTAATTGAATGGGTTACACCTGAAGTATCAAAATATTGTTGTATGTAAGGTTTTTCATTTGAGGCATTTGTTTCATCTGCATCAAATGTTTGTCCACTATTACCCACTATGTTTATTACTCCTCCCATACCTGTGTGAGATCCACATTTAAAATACAGTTTGTCTGGTGCATCTAAAGGAACATCAATTTGTGTGTATGCTCCGGCTGATCCTGCAGATCCGCTTGTGGTAACTGCATTATTAGGATTATAAGTAGTCCCGTCTAAAGTTTCGGAAAATACAAGAGGATGTGAAGAGTTAGATGAATCTGATTGAAGAAATCTATATCTCGCCCCTGCAACCATTTTAAAGTTCATTAGTATTAATGTTTCAGGATCTCT
>CENQ01130672.1_pt1 | contig 16263 bp, 16 predicted proteins | sample 356171 | NCBI WGS metagenome assembly CENQ01 (sample SAMEA2619802, study PRJEB7988) | marine metagenome | biome: marine biome (ENVO:00000447); feature: surface water layer (ENVO:00002042); material: "saline water (ENVO:00002010), including plankton (ENVO:xxxxxxxx)" | depth 5 m
GCCAAACCATTCGCCTTTCCCTTTTGATAGAGGGCTAATAGACTGATGAAGATATTCAGAATCTATAATTTGCTTTCCATTCCATATACCATTGTTATCAATTAATTGCCCAAATTTTAGTAAATCTCTAGCTGTAAGATCTATTCCATAGTACGTCATATCATTACCAGCAGAATCTTCCCATAATCCATATTTTTCAATATCAAGAGGAACAAAAATTTCTTCTATAAGAACATCATGTGGTTCTTTTTTAAATATATGTTTTATCACTGGATTAAGGAGCATAGTATTGACATTGTTATATTCAAAGATTTCTCCAGAAGGTTTATCAATCTTTACATTTAAAGCAAAATCAAGATTATCGAGAGAAAAAAACATTTCTTGATTCTCATGTTCAGTAATTTTAAAGCCAGATTTCATTGCCAAGAGTTCTTCTAGTGTAATATCGCCTCTGGAATCATTTTCAAATTGAGATATGAAGTTCTTTAATGGCATCTCAAGAGAGACATCTAAATCGTTATTTATAGCTACACCAATTAAAGAGCCGTAGAATGTTTTAGCTATAGACCATGTGGTGCCTAAACTATCTTTGTCATAGCCTTCAGCATATTCCTCTAAGATAATTTCATTATTATGAGAAATAATGAGAGCTTGGGTTGCAGGATCATCCATGATGATGCTCTTCAATTCAAAAAGTACATTTTGATTAACTTTTTCTTCCGAAAAGATAGGAAATGATAAAAACAATAAAAGTAAAAATTTATTCATTGTCTTTTTCTAAGTCAGCAATTCGTTCTACAATCGTGACATAGTTTTCATAGAATTCTTTTGATTCTCCATCTTCTTCCGTATATGGAATTACTACACTACCACCATCGATATCAATTAAACCAAGCCATATTAAAAATCTTGAAAAATTTATAGCTCTTTCAACGCTACCTAAGAATCTTAAGTACCCTAATGGGCCCCAATCTTGCACATCACCTTCTATTGGCCTATATTTTGTAATTCTTGTAAAAATAATATCTCTATCCTTATCAATAAAAACGAACTGACCAAATTTGCCGCTTGTATTATAAATTTTTGCCTCTTCATCATACTTAGATATCCACCATTGGAGGCTATAACCTCTTGTATCACTATGTGTCCAACCCATGCTTGGAGTAGAGCCCCAATAAAGTTTTAAAGATTCATCAACATAATTTTTTGAGATAACTTGCTCTCCATCCCAATTACCATCTCTAGAAAATAGTAGTCCAAACCGGGAATAATCTCTGGCTGACATATCTAAACAACAATAAGTTAAAGTATTACCAGCACTATCCTCCCATGCTGTATATTCATCTAAACCAATTTTGCTAAATATTCTTTCTTCTATTAATTCTTTTGCAGATTTCCCTGTTGCACCTTTAAGTATTTCTCCCATCAACATTGAATTTACATTGTTATATTGAAATACTTCACCTGGCTCATTTTCAACATCAACTCCATAAGCATATTCAAGGTGATTGGGTTCGAAAAACATCATTTCATGCTCATGACTTGGAAACTCCAAGCCGCTAGTCATATTAAGAACCTGTCTAATAGTTATATTTTTCTTTTTACCTTCATTGTATTGCGGCACATATTTTGCAACTGGATCATCGAGACTATCAATTTCTCCCTTATCAAGAGAAATGCCAATAAGCGCTGCATAAAAACTTTTTGCTGTTGACCAAGAAGTTCCGAAAGAGCTTTCATTAAAACCCTCCGCATATTGTTCTTTAATTATGTAACCATCTTTTATTAAGACCGCACTCATTGTTGCATCATCTGAAAAAGATAAATTAAATAATTCTTCAACTTTTAATTCATCAAGACCCACTTCATCAATAGTCTTTGTCTCCCAAGTATCACCTGGAAAGTATGGATTACCAGAAATGAAGCTACATAGTAAAAATGTTAAAAGTACTCTCATAGTTCCCCTTTAAATTGTTTCTCTTGATAAAATACTAAGGTAATTCCATGATTTTATATAGCCTTAAAAATATTTCTTACAAAATAGATAGTAAAAAAGTCATTTCAAACCTATCAAATAGAATTAATTCAGGCGAAATTACTGAAATAAGAGGTAAAAATGGATCAGGGAAAACAACGCTATTAAAAATATTAACAGGATTAATATACTCAAAAGATCTTCACTGTCATACAGAGATACAAAATAATATTTCTTATCTTGGGCACAAGAATGGATTAGTTGAAGAGATAACCCTTAGACAAAATTTTGAGATTTTAGATTTAGATCTAAAGAATGATCTTTTTAATAAATTTAATTTAGCTAGATCCAAAAACCAAAAAGTCTTTAATCTTTCCTATGGTGAAAAAAGAAAAGCAGCTCTCATAAGGGTAATTTGTTCTAATAGAAAAATTTGGATTATGGATGAGCCATTTGCAGGATTAGACTCAAGCTCTATAAGTGAATTAAAAATAATAATAAAAATGCATGTCGATACTGGAGGCACGGTAATTTTATCGAATCATCAAGAAGAACTTAAAGATAGCAAAAAAATTAATTTGGAGTTTAAAGATGATTAAGTCTTTAAAAAGAGAAATAAAAATATTTTTTTTGATGCCTAAGAATATCTACTTGCCTCTATCTATTTTTGGAGTTATTTTTGTAATTTTTTTAGTTATGGGTATAGGTGATAGCTTTAATTATGCAAGCTCATTTATAGCCTCATTTATAACTATCTTTATAATATCTGAAGGCACATTTAAAGAGGACTACACAAATGGCTACTTAGAGCAAAAGTTATGTGAAGGAGACCAGCTAAATATGACTTTCTATTTAGCATCAAAATGGATCACAAACCTTATTTTTGTTTTTGCGCCTATAGCTTTTCTATCATTAGTATTTCAGAGTCAGCAAATTTCCATCAAAATTTATTGCGTATACATGATTATGCTTAGCACTATCTACTTCTTTTTTAACCTTGGAAGCGCAATATCACTCAAAAGAAATAATTCTCTGAATGCAATATTGATTATTCCTCTTTTGATACCATTTATAATCCTGATTAAGGGAATTTTTGTAGATGGAAATCTTCAGTCAAATATTTGGTATTTATTTGCATATTTTGTATTTTCAGCTACTTTTATTTTCTACACGATTCTTAAAATTTTAAAAATACAAATCAGATAATATGTACCGATATATAGCGAAATATTTAATAACTTCGAGAGTTTTTAATTTTTTCAACAAAATAGCTATTCCCTCACTTTTTATCGGTATTCTGGGCTTTATGTTGTCATCATATTTAGCCATATACGTATTACCAGAAGATTATGAACAAAAAGAAATTTATAGAATTTTGTTTATCCATGTACCATCAGCAATAATTTCACAGCTTGTTTATCTATTTTTAGCTGTAAATGGATTTATTTATTTAGTCTGGAGAACAAAAATTTCTGCTATTTTTCTCAATGCAGCAATCAGCATAGGGCTATTATTTACAGTTTTAGTTCTAGTGACTGGTTCAATATGGGGGAAACCAACATGGGGAACTTATTGGGAATGGGATGCAAGAATAACCTCAACTTTTATTCTTTGCATTCAGTATATCGCTCTAATTGCTCTTAGAACGTCATTCAGTTCAAAACAAGTTGCAGACCAGATCTTAAGTATTGTAGCTATTATTGGCGCTATAAATATACCTATAATTAAATTTTCTGTAGATTGGTGGAATACATTACATCAGAATGCAAGCATAACTACTAATGGTAGTTCTATAGCAGATGAAATGCTTTATGTTTTGCCAATGATGTTAATAGCACTTTTATTCATCTCATTAGCAATCTTTGGAAGAAATATTCAATACGAAATATTGAATAGAAGTGGTAATACAGAAATGATTAAGAGGATAATCAATGGATAACCTATTAACTGTATTAGCAACTTATCTTTTATCTTTTTTTGGAATTCTATTTTTATATTTCTTATCTTCCACAAGATTATCAAAAAAAATTAAGGAATGCCGGGAAGATATGAATGATTAGAAGGAATAGAGCAAATAGAATTCTTACAATTATCTTTTTTTTGACTTCATTAGCATTAATTGTGTACTCAATACTGAGAGCATTGGAGTCTAATATTGATCTTTATTTAACACCTACTCAAGTGAAATCTGAGAATTACAATATTGATGATGATTTCAAGCTTGGGGGTATGGTCAAGAAAAATAGTTTAAAAGAATATGATTCATTAGACATTGAGTTCATAGTCACAGATTTTGAGGAAGAAATTAAAGTAACTTATTCAGGTATCTTGCCTAATCTTTTTAAGGAAAACAGTGGTGTTGTAGCATCGGGATATCTTGACAGAGAAAGAGAAGTTTTTGTTGCCAATGAAATTCTAGCTAAGCATGATGAAACTTATATGCCAATTAAAATAGAGGTGAAAAATTAACACATTTACAGAACTATATGGTGAATTAATTCCTGATATTTTTGGTAACGTAATACTTCTATTCTCAACGTTCTTATGCATTCTTATCTTTATTTTTTCATTAAAGAAAAATTCAAATATTCTAACTAAGAGTGTTGTATATGCTAATTTCTGGACTCTTTTCATAGGAGCTCTATATCTTTCATTTTTATTTTTAACTGATAACTTTCTATTTTCGTATGTCCACTCAAATTCAAATATTCTGCTACCAATTTTTTATAAAATTTCTGCATTTTGGGCAGCTCATGAGGGCTCTTTCTTCTTAATGATATTGTTGCTTTCTTTTTGTGCAACAATGAATAATTTTTTTATAAAAGATAGTAGATATCTATCAGTATCTAACTCTGTTCTAGCATTCATAATGTTTTTTTATTTGGTATTTTTGGTTTTTACTTCAAATCCATTCATGACATTTTCAATTTTTACCCCACTTAACGGCATAGATTTGAACCCATTATTACAAGATCCATTGCTAGTAATTCATCCTCCTATGCTTTTTGCTGGTTATGTATTTTATGCAATTACCTTCAGTTTTGTTGTTGCAGGTATGTTTATAGATTTTGATAGGGATCTATTTAGAATAATAAAATTTTGGGCAGGCATATCATGGTTTACTCTATCTTTAGGAATTCTTCTTGGTTCAATGTGGGCCTATTATGAGCTAGGTTGGGGTGGTTATTGGTTCTGGGATCCAGTTGAGAATGTAGCATTGATGCCATGGTTAGCAGGAACAGCTTTTACTCATTCTTTAATTTTTAGTAAAAATAAAATTCTTCTATCTTGGATGGTCTTTTTAGGCATACTAACATTCCTACTCTCTGTTCTGGGATCATTTATAGTCAGATCAGGGATCTTAAACAGTGTTCATTCATTTGCTTCTGACCCTTCAAGAGGTGTTTTTCTGCTAAGTTTATTTGCACTTTTCTCATTAATTTCATTAGGAATATTCTTCTGGAGAAGTAATTTCTTGAATAGTGGCTGGCCAAAATTCATGACTAGAAATTATTTATTAGTGCTCAATAACATAATTTTAATGACAATTCTTGCAATTGTTTTTCTGGGAACATTATATCCAATATATTATGAGGTCATTTACAATGAAAAATTTAGTGTAGGACCAAATTATTACTCGAATCTTATTACTCCTGCTGTAATTATGCTCATATTGCTTTTTACTATGGAGCAATTTCCAAGAATTCTTTCAATGAATAAGTTTAAGCTCTCTCTTATTCTGATTGCTATTGTTTTTGTAACTTTAGTTGCAAAATTCTGGAGCATATTTGTTTTTAATTTAGGCTTAATCTTATCAGGAGTATTCTTAGTTATTCTTTTATTGAAAGCGGGAATAGATATTCTTAATAAAAAGAAATCTATTAGACTTCATAAGATACTAGGTCATTTTGCAGTGACTTTGCTAACCTTCTCTGTGCTTTTAAATCATGAATTTTCAAGAAGTATTGATTTTAAAATTAAACCGAATGATGAAGTAGAATTTATGGGCACTAACTTACTTTTTAAGTCAGTCGATAGCCAAGTTCTACAGAATCAAAACTATGATAGTGTTCTAGGAGCTTTTGAGGTTGAAGATAATGGCAATACTTTTCAGATTATTGCAGAGAGACGCATCTATAAAATAAGAGAAATTAAAACTACAGAAACTGGGATTGCTCCTCATTTTTTAAAAGATTATGTAGTAGTGCTAGGAGATAGAAAAAACGATGGTTCATGGATTGTCAGGTACTCAATTAAGTATGGGATTATGATGATATGGATATCATCTTTTTTACTGTTATTATCAATTCTTTATGGGACAATCAGGAGATATGATCACTAGAGCACTTTTAGCAGTTTTTCTGGTTTTATTATTGGGCTTATTTAGCTTTTTTGCTATCTCTCTTCAAAATGAAAAAGTATTGCCAGTTAAGAGTCAAAAAGGTAAGCCACTTATTCTAGAGGGAGACCTTTATACTATCGATGGTCAAAGTGTAGACAAAAAAATATTATTATCAGAGAAAGTAATATTAAATGTTTATGCTAGTTATTGTTTGCCATGTGTTATAGAGCATCCATTTTTAATGGAAATAGCAGAATTAAAAGATATAAAGATTATAGGCATCAGTTATAAAGACCAAGTTTTGGACACAAAAGAATATCTTGAAAGACTTGGTGATCCATATGACTTTTCTATTCTTGATCTTGAAGGAAATCTTTCCTTAAAGCTGGGCGTAATAGGGCCCCCAGAAACATTTTTGATTATTGATGGAGAGATTGTTGCTCATAGGATTGGCGTAATTGATATTAATATTTGGAATGATGAATTTGCGAAATACTTTTAGGTCTTTATTATTTTTTTGCTGCTTAATGCAAGCAGAAATATTGTATGAAGATTTAAATGAAGAAGAGTTAGAAAGGTTTGAGTATCTTACAAAAAATATTAGATGTCCTATGTGCTCATATGGCAATCTTACTAGCTCTAATTCTGGAATATCTAATGATCTTAAGAATGAAATTGCTTCACTAATTAATGAAGGTTATTCAGATCAAGAGATTTTTAATTTTATGCAGGAAAGGTATGGAGATTACATATTACTCGATACTAATTTAGATGATAATAAGTCAATTTTTTTTATTCCTTTAGCTATTTTAGTTATATCCATATTGCTTGTAACGACCTATACTATTAGAAAATCCAAATGAGACTTAAAAGCTTAAAAATAGCAGGATTCAAAAGTTTTGTTGACTCAATTCAGATTGATTTTCCTGGAATCATGTGCGGTATCGTTGGGCCTAATGGGTGTGGAAAATCAAATATTATCGATGCCATAAAATGGGTAAAGGGAGAATTGTCACCAAAGAGCCTTAGGAGCGAAAGTCTTCAGGATGTTATCTTCAACGGATCTGACACAAGAAAGCCTGTAAGTCATTGTTCAGTTGAACTATTTTTTGATAATTCAGAAAATTTTTTAGGGGGCGAATATTTAGAGTTTGACGAAGTAAGTGTGAAGAGAGAAATGGGTAGAGATGGGCAGTCAAACTATTTCATTAATAATGCATCTGCAAGAAGGCGCGATGTGCAAGATCTTTTTTTGGGTACTGGTCTTGGAGGAAATAGTTATGCAATTATTGAACAAGGAATAATATCTAGTCTAGTCGGAGCTAAGCCAGAAGAATTACGAAGTTATGTGGAAGAAGCTGCAGGAATATCAAAATATAAGGAAAGAAAAAGAGAAACAGAATCAAGGATAAGAAGAACATCTGAAAATATTTCTAGGCTTAAAGATCTAGAAGACGAAGTTAAAAGATCAATTCGGCGGCTAAATGCAGAAGCAAACCTGACAACAAAATATAAGAAATTGAGAGATAAAGAAAAAGAGTATCAGAAATTTATACTTTCTGATGAAATGAATGAACTTAAAAAGCTAATGAATCAATCTGAAAAAGAAAATAAGTCTATTGATAAGGATCTAGAGAAAATTGACGGAGATAGATTAGCGCTTGTAGGTAAAAGAGATTTAAATAAAACTCAATTAATGGAAAGTCTTAAGAAACTTGAAGACGAACAGAGAGGTTTTTTTGAATCTGGCGCAAAGATTTCATTAATCGAGGAAAAAGAAAAAACTTTTACAAATCGAATACAGGAATTACTAAAGGAAGAAGAAAAAAATATTACAAATCTAAAGGATCTTTCTAAGGAACTAGATTCAGCAAAATCTGATTTAAGTAAAGTTGATGCAAGAGTTCTGCAAAATATATTAAGTGATTCGAAAAATATCATAGAAAGAATTGAATCTAATATCAGTAAGAAGGATACAGAATTCATTGAAAAATCATTAGAGGAATTTTGGAAAAAAGGATACAAGCATGGTATTGGTGAAAGTGGTGAAGCAGTTGAGACAATAAATACATTACGAGGTCAGTTTGCATCAAGAAATGATCAAATAACAAAAGATATAGGCTCCATGAAGAAGGATCTTATTAAAGAAAAAGCCGAACTATCAGGTCTTATCGAGATAAGAAAAAACCAAGAGTTAAAAGTCATCGAATTAAGATCAAATCAAGATAAAGCTAACGAAGAGATGAGGTTAATAGAGTCTGAAATTACAAAACTAGAGTCTGAAAAAGAACGGATCATGCAACAAAGAAACGAAAAAGAGGTCAACAAAAGAACAATTCAAATTGATATTAAAGAAAAACAAGAAAAATTAGATTCATATTCTGAAGTTAGAGACATCGAGGGTGAAAAAGCTTCAATCGTTCAGGATCTAGAAAAATTACAAAAGAGAATAATAAACCTTGGGCCTATAAATTTTGCAGCACCAGAGACATTAGAGGCAGAAAAGCAACGAAAAGAAACATTATCAGGGCAGATAGAAGAATTGGAGATCTCATTAAATAAATTAGATGAAGCAATTAGAAAAATTGATATGGAGTCAAACAAATCTTTCCATAATTGTCTTAATTCTGTAAATAAGTATCTTGAAGAAATGTTTCCAAAGCTCTTTGGCGGTGGGTTTTGTAAATTAGATTTTTTAGAAAAAACAGAAGACTCTGGGTTAATTTTGATGGCTAGATTGCCGGGCAAAAAAAATACTAAGCTCTCACAATTATCTGGAGGTGAAAAAGCTTTAACTGCTCTAGCGCTTGTATTCTCATTATTTTCAATTAATCCAGCACCATTTTGTTTGTTAGATGAGGTGGATGCTCCGCTTGATGATGATAATACCTCTAGATTCATCAATCTAGTTAACGAGATGTCAGAGAAAGTGCAATTTATTTTTGTTACACATAACAAAATATCTATGGAAAAAAGTTCTCACCTTCTTGGAGTTACCATGCGAGATCTGGGTGTCTCAAAAGTTGTTTCAGTGGATGTAGAACAAGCTATGGAGTTAGCTCAATCTTGAATTCGTCCGGATACATTTTATTACTAGCTGTAGTTATATCATTAATTGCCATCGCAATTCTGTTTATTAAATTTAAAAGGGGTAAAGGAATCAAATTTTCAAAAAATATTTCTATTAAATCTCAGTCAGCTTCTTTGGATAATTCTAAGAAAGATTTAGGTAAAGAAGTAATAAATGAAATTAGGGCACCAAAGCAGGCAGAGCTTGATTTACCGGATGAAAATGAAAATAAATTTATGGTGTTTTACTTACAATCTAAGATTGATGCTAGACCAAATCTCGATTCTTTAAAAACTAAAATGTTTTCAAATGGACTTATATTTAAAGATGGTTATTTTCAGTCTGCAACCAATGATAGAAACCAAGGCTTTAAAGTTATAAATGTGGAAGAACCTGGCACGTTTTCAAGTGACAAAGATATCTCTTTATTAGCAATAGGTCTTCATCTTAAGGGCCAGAAAGATGTTGAAAAAACCTTTGATTTAATGATTAATTTAGGAAAAAATTTAGAACATTCTTTTGATATGAAATTATTGGATGATAATTTCAATAAAATGACAGATCAGACAATAGGAAATTACAGAGAAAATGCAAATGCAATTGATCTAAAGTTAGGATCTTATGTCAATTGATGATGAAATAAAAAAACTTCGCTCAGAAATAGATAAGCATAATAAGCTCTATCATTCTGAGAACAATCCAGAAATAAGTGATGCAGAGTTCGATGCTCTTTACGCTAGATTAAAAAAAATAGAAGAAAACCTTGAAGTTGGTGAGGATTCTCCAACCATGAGAGTTGGACCTAAACCATCTAGAGGTTTTGAAAAGCATGATCATTTAAAACCAATGCTCTCTCTTAACAATGTCTTTAATTACGAAGAATTTGAAAAATTTGAAGAAAGAATAATAAAACGAATCAATAATGAAGATATAACTTATTCCATAGAACCAAAATTTGATGGAATTGGTATATCTCTAACTTATGATAATGGCAATTTAATTCGAGCAGTCACTAGAGGCGATGGAATAACTGGAGAAATAGTAACTGAGAATGTTAAGACAATTAAAAAAATACCTTTAAGAATAGAAAAAGAGGCACCTCAAATAATTGAATTGAGAGGAGAAATATTTTTCAAATTAAAAGATTTTGAAAAAATCAATCAAAGTCTAGAGGCTCAAGGAAATAAAAAATTCATTAGTCCAAGAAATGCGGCAGCTGGAACACTAAGAAATCTGGATTCGGGCATTGTTGAAGGGAGACCTCTAGACATATATTTTTATGCGCTTGGAGGTCATTCAGATGATCTAGATATAAATTCTCAGAAAGAATTTTTAGAATTCTTGGGTTCCAATGATTTTCCAGTAAATGAATTAGTCTCATTTGGCAATAAGTCGATTGTTGAAGATTCAGTAAAAAGAATACTGGGCTCAAGAAATTCCTTAAGTTATGAGATTGATGGAGCAGTTATAAAAGTAAATAGTTTCAGTCAACAATCAAAAATTGGTTTTGTTTCTAAAGCTCCAAGGTGGGCAGTGGCATGGAAATTTCCTTCTGCAGCGAAATATTCAAAAGTAAATAATATTTTGTTTTCAGTCGGCAGAACAGGCATTGTCACTCCATATGCAACAATAGAACCTGTTTTAATAGCTGGGGCTAATATTTCTAATGTCACACTTCATAATATTGATGAACTTAAAAGATTAGGTATAAAAATTAATGATACTGTTCTTGTGAAAAGATCAGGAGATGTGATACCTCAGGTTGTCAGAGTAAATGGAGATCTAAGAACAGGAGATGAAGTCCCAGTTAAAATACCAAAAGAATGTCCTTCATGTAACAGCCCATTAGAGATAGATGGACCATTTCTTAAATGTCATGCTGGCATGACATGCAAAAAACAGCTTTTTGGTTATTTTGAGCACTTCGTCTCAAGAAAAGCAATGAATATAGATGGTCTTGGCTATAAGATTAATCAACATCTTATAGATCTAGGCTATGTAAAAGAAGTTGCTGACTTATATAAACTAGAGAACTTTGGATCTGAATTAAAAGCTTTAGAAGGTTTTGGTGAAAAATCTATTGATAACCTTTTTGAAAGTATTAAAAACTCAAGGTCCGTTAAATTGGAGACATTTATTAATTCATTAGGAATGCCTGAGGTTGGTGAATCAACTGCATCAGCTTTAGCACGTCATTTTAAAAGTTTTAAAAATCTAAGATCAGCAGATTATGATGATTTAATGCAAATTGACAGTATAGGAGATATAGTTGCAAAAAATATTTTGAAATTTTTTGAATCTGACCCTGTTGGAATTGATAACCTTCTTCAAGAACTCACCATAAAAGATTTCATAGTTAGTGAATCTAGTCATCTAGATGGAAAAAGAATAGTAATAACTGGTTCATTTAATGAATTAAGTAGAGAACAAATAAAAGATATCATAAAGGAGAAGGGCGGAATTCCGTCATCTGGCGTTAGTTCAAATACAGATTTTGTAATTTTAGGTGAAAATCCAGGCTCAAAGTATAAAAAAGCAATGGAACTTGGAATAGAATTGATAACAGAAGATAAAATTAAAGATTTTCTTAACTTATGAACAAAAATAAATTATTAGTATTAGCTTTATTATTGGCCAGTTGCTCTACAAAAATACCTAATAATCAAGATGATATCTGCGCTATTTTTGAGGAGCACCCCAAGTGGGAACAACATCTTTTAGATGCTCAAGAGAGATGGTCTGCAGACCCCAGTACTATAATGGCAATAATTAGACAAGAATCTTCATTTGATCCTGATGCTGCTCCAGATAGGGAGAAATTACTAGGCATTATTCCTTGGAAAAGGCCTTCTACTGCTAGAGGCTATGCTCAAGCAGTAGAGGGAACTTGGAATGAGTATAAAGAAGAAAGTAATAATAAAAGAGCAAGAAGAAGTGATTTTGGTGATTCAGTTGATTTTATTGGCTGGTATTTATCAAAAGCACCTTCGGTCAGAATAAAACCATATGAAGTTGATAAATTATATATTGCATATCATGAAGGATATGGGGGATATAAAAGACGAACTTATCAAGAGAAAGCCTGGCTGATAGATGTTGCAAAAAAAGTAAAATACAATGCCGTAAGGTATGAAAGACAACTAAAAAATTGTCCGCTTGAGGAGAATAAATCTTTTTGGGATATTTTTTAGATTCTTTTAATCAAGAAATCTTCCTGCTGTGCAGTTTTCTCTAAATTGGGATTGATAATTGAGAAAGAGCTTCTCGGTTTATTTTTTAAAAATTCAGCAGCCTCAATTATATCTTCTTTATTCACTTTAAATATGTTGCTTCTGTAATTCTGTCTATCTTTTTGAGAACGATTCTCTGAATTTAAACGATAGTCTTTAAATGCTTCGCCAGCAGGGGATGACGGTTTATCTATATCTGATAATACAGATAATTTACTTTCAAGAATGGCATCATCGTCAAAACTCCCCATCGAAGCCCAGGTCAATGAAGCCTCAAAATCTTCTAATGTTTCAAGAAATCTAGGATCTCTATAAGAGAACATTTTAAATGTACCGGAAAATGGATCATATGTTGCTCCACCACCATAAGCTCCTCCCTGCTCTCTGACACGTTTATGCAAGTATTCATTTCTTAAAAGACTTGAAAGAATTACAAATTTAGGTGATTCAAGGGAATCATAAATAGGAGCATCAAATGACATTGCAGAAAAGTTAACTTGGGTATTGAGCGGTAAAGCAATCTTATTAAAAGTTTTAGAAAAATTAATAGTAATCTTAGAATTTCCATCCTTTTGGAAATCTAAATCTTTAATCTCATCAATTTGATTATTAGTGAGCTTAATGTTTGATATGAAAAGAAGGTCGTTTTTATCAGATTTAGTTTTTTCTAGTAATTTTTCCATACTAACTAATTGCTCTTTCATTTGATCATCCTGATTTGAAATAAAAGGAACAAATCTTTTGATTGCACTTAGACCACCAATTGATTCTTGTGCATAAGATAATTTACTATGAGATGATGATGCTCCAAGCATTGCAAAACGGTGCCCATTTTCTACGATCGATTGTTGAAAGCCCATGAAATTTTGAAACATTAGCTCTTTAATTCTTTTTTCATCGTCAAGTTTTGTTTCATTTAAAATTTCAAAAATTAATTTAGTTGCGTCAACAGTATTTGATGGTAAAAATTTTGAAGATAAGGAAATCTTTCCTTTAATTTCATTGTCCTTATCATAATAAAAATGATTTGAAGTATTGATTCCACCTGTAACTCGGGAAATCTCTTCTTGCAGCTTAAAGTAACTTTTATTAGAAACTCCAACTTTTCCAAAAAGAGCTGAAAGAGCCATCAGATGATTTAACTCTTCATCAGAAGCAATATTGAGATCCTTGGTAACAGAGTTGTAAGTCAATCCATTTGTATGTTCTTCATAGAAGGTTGGACTATAACCAAAAGTTCGAAGTTTTTTATTTTTAGGATAACTTGTAGTTTTTGGGACATCACTTAACTCAAGCTTTGGGAGGACGTCTTTATTTGGTATTGAATTCTGTCTATCAGCAAGAATTTTAGAGTTATTTACTAAATCTAATTTTTCTTTACTACTCATAGATGATTTAATGCTGTCGAGCATTTTTTTAAGTTTAGCCTCTTTTTTATTGATCAAGTCCAGATCAGGGACCATTTCAAGATTAACTCTGTGATTGTTAGAAATAAATAGCGATTCGATTAGTTTATTGAGGTAGTCTTTTTCATTTACCCTGTTCTTTAACTTATCTAAAGCCTCATCTATATTAGCTAAAACTAAAGGATCAGACTTATATAATGCTCCTGGTGCCATTGAAAGTAAAATTTGTAAACCATAGGGAAGGTTTCCAGATGATATTTCTCGTTTGCCTAATTCAAGTTGATACAAAGCAGAGTCTATTTGTGTTTTTGAAAAACCATTTTTAGCAATATCTTTGAAAGTCTTATCAATTAAGTCATTAAATTTTTTCTGTGATCCAACTTCTGTTCCTTCAATCCCGCATATAAAAACAAGGTGTCTCATACTATCCTCAAGGCCAAGTATTTGCGCTGGAGATTTACCAATCTCATTAGATTCTAGAACTTTATAAAGTGGCGATGCAGAATTACCTAATAGTAAAAGAGACAATAAATGAGCTTCTAATAATTGATCAATATCAAAGCTCTCACCTAAAGTCCAAGCACAATAATTTTGATACCCTGTTTGCTCTTTAGAAACAGGATTGAATAGTTCTGTAGCTTGTAAAGGCTTTAAAAATTTCTTTTGTTGGGAGACAACTTCTATTTCACTATCTTCAATTTTTTTAAATTTTTCTGATAATTTCTGATCAATGAATTTTTGTATTTCATTTGCATCTAAATCTCCCCATGTAAAATATGTAGCATTTGATGGATGATAGAATCTTTTATGAAAATCTTTTAAATATTTGTGTGTAAGATTTGTAATATCCTCAGGTTCGCCCCCACTATTATTTTTATATGTAAGATCAGGAAATAAGCCTTTAGTAATAGCCTGCCAGGTAGTATTAGTTATATTACTCATAGAACCTTTCATTTCATTAAATACAACACCCTTAAATTCAAGATCACTACTGCTTTTATCAAATTTAGCAAACTCTAATCGGTGACCTTCCTGTTTAAAATCTTCCTCTTCTAATAAAGGGAAATAAACAGCATCCAAATAAACATCAAGTAAATTAAAAAAGTCTTTTTTACTTTGTGTTGCAAATGGATATGCTGTCCAATCACTTGCTGTAAATGCATTCATGAATGTACTCATCGACCTTCTAAGCATCATAAAAAAAGGATCTCTGACTTTAAACTTTTCTGAACCACATAATGTTGTATGCTCTAAAATATGAGCTACTCCAGAAGAATCTTCAGGGATAGTTCTAAACATAACCATAAAAACTAATTCTTTTGAATCGTTTTTTAAATGAATGTGTTCAGAATTATATTCGTTGAGTAAAAATTTTTGTGCTTCAAATCCCAATGAAGGGTTTTTTCTTTTTTCTACTAATTTGCTATTCATGACGCTTGAGTTTTAGGGAACTAATATTATATATTTTATGTCATAAGTTAAAGTATGTTTAATAAGTTTTTATCAATAGTCATAATAACTGCTCTAGTTAGTTGTAGTTCAAATCCGGTTAGTGTCGAAAAAATAAGCTCTTTTGATTTATCTAATTATGAAACATTTAGTGTCAAAGTCGCAGGAGAGGAAGTGAAGGTAAGTCCATTTACTAAATCAGGACTGAAAAGAGAATTTACTGAGCAATTTGCAAATCTGGGTTTGACTTCCAATGAAGAATCACCTGATTTTATTGTAAAAATATCCTTAGACGTAGGTGATGGCTATAAAAGTACTAGAAGTAGCTTTAGACGAAACAGACCATATTATAGAGGTGGATATGCCTACGATCCTTTTTTTGATGATTATTACCATCAAGAGCAGTCATACTTAAGGGTAACTCTATATTCAACAGCTGATGAAGAGCCATTATGGACAGGCTTGAGACCAACAAAGTATGTTGATACAGATCTTAAGTTAAGTGATGAAGAGATATCTAAATACGTTGAAAGTCTGATTAATGAAATTGTAAATTTTTAAGGTACAAGCCAGTAAGATTTCATATTACCATCTAAACCCCACTCAAACTTACATCTTCTGTGTCCAGATCTTTGTAAATAAAGAAACTCAAGAGAAGAAAAAGTAAAAACTATTGTTGAGAAATTTTTATAACCTTCTTCTAAGTCCACATCTTTAATTTGAAAATCATAATTATCTGGTTTATTAGTTTCATAACTTGATCCATCTTTTACTAGATAGCACTTTTTTGA